>MDTB01200500.1_pt1 | contig 54998 bp, 69 predicted proteins | sample 811161 | NCBI WGS metagenome assembly MDTB01 (sample SAMN05326650, study PRJNA326480) | marine metagenome | isolation source: seawater | place: Mediterranean Sea | collected 2009 | reverse complement strand
TATAATGAAAGGTATGGATATGAAAGGAAATTCTCAAATTATAAAAGCAGATGTCCCTCTCTCAGAATTATTTGGTTATGTCACTGACTTAAGAACTTTAAGCTCAGGAAGAGCCTCGGCCTCTTTAACATTTTCTCATTATAATAGTGTACCAAAAAATCTTGCAGAAGATATTATTAAAAAAAGTAACGGAGATTTAAATTAATTTTATGGCTCAAAAAATAAGAATAAAGCTAAAATCGTTTGACTATAATCTTGTTGATAATAGTTCGGAGAAAATTGTTAAAGCTGTCAAAACTACTGGTGCAATTGTCAGTGGTCCAATACCATTACCCACTAGAAAAGAAGTTTTTACAGTACTTAGATCCCCTCATGTAAATAAAACATCTAGAGAACAATTTAAGCTTTGCACCTATAAAAGATTATTAGATATATACTCAAATTCTAGTCAAACTGTTGATGCATTGATGAAATTAGAGTTACCAAGCGGCGTTGATGTTGAGATTAAAGTATAAAAGCCTTTTTTTTAAAAAAAATAAGTTTTTTATTATTTGACCAGACAGGTTAAATTATTATCTTTGCCCACATTTTTGTGTAAAAAATTATAGGAAAACGATGTCCGGATTAATTGGTAAGAAATTAGGTATGACTAGCATATTCGATTCAAGTGGTAATAATGTAGGTTGCACAGTTATTGAAGCAGGTCCATGCTATGTAACTCAGATTAAAAATTTTGAAAAAGATGGATACAAATCAATTCAACTCGCATTTGATGAATTAAAACCTAACAAATTAAGAAAATCAGTTAAAGGACACTTCAACCCCTCAAAAGTTACTCCTAAAAAGAAGATTTTTGAGTTTAAAAATTTTAGAAAAGATTTCGACAGCAAAGTCAAACTCGGAATGGAGATTAAATTAAATGATATATTTAGTGAAAACGAGTTTTTAGATGTTACGGCTGTTTCTAAGGGAAAAGGTTTTCAAGGTGTCGTTAAAAGACATAATTTTGCCGGAGTTGGCCAAAGCACCCACGGCCAGCACAACAGAAATAGAGCTCCTGGTTCTATTGGTGCAGGTTCTACACCGTCGAGAGTCTTTAAGGGCATGAGAATGGCGGGAAGAACTGGTGGTAATAAAGTTACAATTCAAAATTTAAAAATTTATAAAATTGATTCAGATCACAATTTAATATATGTTGGAGGTTCTGTTCCTGGATCGAAAAATACATATGTAATTTTATCAAATTAATAATGAAACTAGACATAGGTAAAATATCAGGTAAAGCTAGTGGTAAGAAAATTAATCTTTCTGATAAAATTTTTGGTATTGAACCCAATGACCATGCTATTTATCTAGATGTTAAGAGTTATCTTACAAATCAAAGGCAAGGTAATAGCAAGGTTAAAGGTAGATCCGATATTATCGGTTCGACAAGAAAGATTAAAAAGCAAAAAGGTACTGGAACCGCTAGGGCAGGGAGTATAAAGTCACCACTTTTCAAGGGAGGTGGACAAATTTTTGGACCACAGCCTAGAGATTATAATAATAAATTAAATAAAAAGGTTAAGAATCTTGCTCGAAAATCAGCTCTATCTCATAAGATAAAAGATAAATCTTTGACTATAATAGAAAACTTTACTCTTAAATCGCCTAAAACTAAAGATTTTTTCAAGATATTGACTATGTTATCTTTTCATAATAAAAAGTCAATTTTCTTTTTAGCTGAAACTGATAAAAACTTGATTTTATCTTCTAATAATATCACAAATACAATGGTAAAAAATATAAGTGATATTAATACATATGATATTATGAATGCTGATAATGTAATTTTTATTGAGGAATCAATTACAAAACTTAATGAAATATTAAAATAATGGCTATTTTAATTAAACCTATTCTTACGGAAAAAGCTACTGCATCAAATGACTCTGGAAAATTTTATTTTATGGTCAATAAAAATGCTAATAAAGTCCAAGTAAGAAAAGCAGTCGAGAATACGTATAATGTAAATGTGCTAAGTGTTAATACTATTAATGTTTTAGGCAAATCAATTTCTAAGTTCACAAAGACTGGAATAGTAAATGGAAGAAAGTCATCCTATAAGAAAGCAATTGTTCAATTAAAAGAAGGAGAGTTTATAGACTTTTATTCTCAGATATAAGATATGAATAAGAAAATTAGACCTGTCACTCCTGGATTAAGATTTAGAGTTCCTCCATCTTTTGATGAAATAACCTCTAGCTCACCCGAGAAATCATTGTTGAAAACTCTCAAGAAGTCTGGTGGGAGAAATAGTAGGGGAAAGATGACAGTGAGAAATATTGGAGGAGGACATAAAAAAAAAAATAAGACTAATTGATTTTAAGAGAATTAAAGATGGAATTGAGGCTAAAGTCAAATCTATTGAGTATGATCCAACCAGATCTGCTAACATTGCTTTGATATATTATACTGATGGAGATAAAAGTTATATTGTAGCTCCTTCAGGACTTAAAGTTGGTGATAAAGTTGTTTCAGGGAGTGATTCGCCAATTGAGGTAGGAAATGCTCTAATACTTGATTCAATACCATTAGGAAGTATTATCCATAATCTTGAGTTAATACCTGGAAGGGGTGCATCAATGGCAAGAAGTGCAGGATCTTATGCACAATTAGTTGCAAAAGAGGGTAAATATGCTACGGTAAAATTACCTTCAGGTGAATCGAGATTAATATTGTTGACTTGTAGAGCAACAATTGGATCTGTTTCTAACTCAAATCATATGAATGTTAGATTAGGAAAAGCTGGAAGGAATAGATGGAAAGGTAGAAGACCAAGAGTAAGGGGAGTTGCTATGAATCCAGTTGATCATCCAATGGGTGGAGGAGAAGGCAAGGCATCAGGTGGACATCCAAGGTCTAGAACTGGTCTCTATAGCAAGGGTCTTAAGACAAGAAAAAAAAATAAATATTCTGATAGATTAATTATTAAAAAAAGAAAATAAAAAGGAAAATGGCTAGATCTCTTAAAAAAGGACCATATATTGATTTTAGACTTAAGAAAAAAGTTGATGAAGCCAATGATAATGGTTCAAAAGGTGTAATCAAGACCTGGTCAAGAAGATCAATGATATCTCCTGATTTTGTTGGTCACACATTTGGTGTTCATAATGGAAAGAAATTTATACCTGTTTTTGTTACAGAAAATATGGTTGGACATAAATTAGGAGAGTTTTCGCCTACAAGAAACTTTAGAGGACATATTAATAAAAAATAATAAATAATGGAAGCTATTGCAAAACTTAGAAATGTTCCTACCTCAACAAGAAAGATGAGATTAATTGCCGACCTTATTAGGGGTAAGGGAGTTGATTTGGCTTTAAATACTCTTAAATTTGATTCAAAAATAGGCTCGAAAAGAATGGAAAAACTTTTGCTTTCAGCTATTGCTAATTGGCAAGAAAAAAATAAAGACTCTAAAATTGAAGATTCGGATCTATTTATTAAAGAGATATTTGTAGATGGGGGAAAGGTTATAAAAAGATTAAGACCAGCTCCTCAGGGAAGAGCGCATAGAATTAGAAAGAGATCTAATCATGTTACAATGATTTTAGATAGTTTAAATAAAACTAAAAAGAAAGATGGGACAAAAAATTAATCCAATAGGTTTAAGGCTTGGGGTAATAAAGGGATGGGAGTCCAGCTGGTATGGAGGAAAAAATTTTTCTGAAAAAATTGTTGAAGATCAAAAAATCAGAGATTATATTTTATTGAGAATCCCAAAAGGTGGTATTTCAAAGATAGTTATCGAGAGAACCATTAAATTATTAGAATTAACAATACATACTGCCAGGCCAGGTATTATAATTGGAAAAGGTGGTTCTGAGGTTGAAAAGCTTAAGCAAGAACTAAAAAAACTTACTGGAAAAGATATTCAGATAAATATATTTGAAATAAAAAGACCTGAAATTGATGCCAAACTTATTGGCGATTCAATTGCGCAACAATTGAGAGCTCGAATTTCACATCGAAGAGCCATGAAACAAGCTATAGCATCTGCTATGAGAGTTGGTGCAAAAGGTATTAAGGTTAAGGTTTCTGGAAGAATAGGCGGTGCTGAAATGGCTAGATCTGAGCAGTATAAGGAAGGAAGAACCCCACTTCATACCATAAGAGCAGACATAGATTATGCCATTTGCGAATCTCAGACTATATATGGAAAAATTGGAGTTAAGGTCTGGGTTTATAAAGGTGAGGTAGTAGGTAAAAGAAATTTATCTTTAAACGTTGGTAATAAAAATTCATTTAAGGTATAAATTAAAAAAATGTTACAGCCAAAAAGAACATTATTTAGAAAGAAACAAAAAGGAAGAGTAAAGGGAATTGCTCAAAGAGGCCATACTATAAGTTTTGGATCATTTGGTATTAAGTCATTAGAAGCTGGTTGGATTACATCCAGACAAATTGAGGCTGCTAGAATTGCAGTAACTAGAAAGATGAAGAGAGAAGGTCAAGTTTGGATAAGAATTTTTCCAGATAAACCTGTCACAAAAAAACCAGCAGAGGTCAGGATGGGAAAAGGTAAAGGTGCTCCTGAATATTGGGTGGCTGTTGTAAAACCTGGAACTATAATGTTTGAAGCCGGTGGTGTCACCTCAGAATTAGCAAAAGAAGCATTGAGGTTAGCTGCACAGAAGCTACCAGTTAGGACTAAATTTGTAACAAGAATAGATTACGTAGAATAAATATGAAAAATTCAGAACTCAGAGCCCTGTCAGCTGATGAACTCAATAAAAAATTGGTTATTGAGAAAGAAAATTTGGAAAAACTAATTTTTTCTCATGCCGCTACCCCTATCGAGAATCCAATGAAAATAAAGGTTGCAAGGAAATTTATTGCTAGAATAAAAACAGAGATAAATAAAAATAAATAATGGAAAGAAATTTAAGAAAACAAAGGGAGGGTATTGTTACTAGTAATAAAATGGATAAAACTATTACAGTTGAGGTATTTAGAAAAGTTAAACACCCTATTTATGGTAAGTTTTTAAAGAAAACTTCAAAACTAACTGCACATGATGAGGAGAATAAGTGTGATATTGGTGATTTAGTGAGAGTAATGGAGTCAAAACCAATAAGTAAAAATAAGAGGTGGAGATTAACCAAAATTGTAGAAAAAGTTAAATAAGATGATACAACAAGAGAGTAGACTTAAAGTTGCTGATAATAGTGGTGCTAGGGAAGTATTATGCATAAGAGTCCTTGGCGGTACTAAAAAGAGATATGCATCTGTTGGAGATAAGATTGTTGTCTCCATAAAAAATGCAATTCCCTCAGGTAATGTTAAAAAAGGTTCTGTATCAAGAGCAGTTGTGGTAAGGACAAAAAAAGAAGTTAGGAGAAAGGATGGTTCATACATAAGATTTGAAGATAATGCTGCGATCCTCTTAAGCGAAAATGATGAATTGAGAGGGACAAGGGTATTTGGTCCTGTTGCTAGAGAGTTGAGAGAAAAAAACTTTATGAAAATTGTTTCACTAGCCCCAGAGGTTTTATAATATAGATATGAAAATACATATTAAAAAGGGAGATACTGTTTATGTTTTATCAGGTAATAATAAAGGTAAGTCAGCAAAGGTTCTAACAGTTTTTCCTACTAAATATTCTGCAATTGTAGAAGGTCTTAACCTTGTAACTAAACACATAAAACCATCTGCGGATAATCCAAAAGGTGGTATAGAAAAGCAGGAGGCACCAATTCACATAAGTAATTTGATGTTAGTGGACCCTTCAGATGGTAAACCAACAAGAATATACAGAAATAGAAATAAGGATGGTAAAATTGAAAGAATTTCTAAAAAAACTAATAAAGTTATATAAATGATAATTTCCAGATTAAAGATAAAATATAATGACGAAATAATCCCTTCAATGATTGAAAATTTGAAGTTTAAGTCTATTATGCAAGTTCCAAGAATTAAAAAAATATCTGTTAATCAAGGCTTAGGATCTGCAGTTAATGATAAAAAGCTTATTCAGTTTAGTTTAGATGAATTAACTCAAATAACAGGGCAAAAAGCTATTGCTACAAAGGCAAAGAAATCAATTTCAAACTTCAAGCTTAGAGAGGGTATGCCAATTGGAGCTAAAGTTACACTTAGGGGTAACATGATGTATGAGTTTTTAGACAGATTAATATCAGTTGCTTTACCTAGAGTAAGAGACTTCCGTGGTCTAAGTAGAAAAGGGTTTGATAAGAATGGAAATTACACCTTAGGTATTAAAGAACAGATAATTTTTCCTGAAATAAGTATTGATAAAATAAATAAGTTAACAGGTATGAATATTACTATTGTAATTGATTCTAAGTCACCAAAAGAAAGTTTTGAATTGTTAAAGGCATTTGGTATGCCTTTTATTATAAATTAGATATTATGGCTAAAAATGCAGTAAAAGTTAGAGAATTAAAAAGAAAAAAACTTGTTAATAAGTATGCCGCTAAAAGAAGAGAACTTAAAGCAAAAGGTGATTGGGAAGGCTTGGATAAATTACCAAGGAACTCTTCTGCAGTTAGGTTACACAACAGATGTAATCTGTCTGGTAGGCCAAAAGGTTATATGAGAAAATTTGGAATATCGCGTCTTGAATTTAGGAAAATGGCTTCAGAAGGCAAGATACCTGGTATAACTAAAGCAAGTTGGTAATATCTTATGAAAATGATTAAATTTGCAAACTTTTTTAATTGAATAGTATGAATACAGATACAATAGCAGATTTTTTAACAAGAATTAGGAACGCAATCCAAGCTAATCACAGAATTGTTGAAATTCCTGCGTCTAATATGAAAAAAGAAATAACAAAAGTTCTTCATGAAAAAGGTTTTATTTTAAACTATAAGTTTGAGGATGAAGGGCCTCAAGGTATAATTAAGATTGCATTAAAATACAACCCAAGAACTAAACAATCTGCTATTGAGAAAATAAGAAGAATTAGTAAGCCAGGCCTAAGGAAATATGTTGGATTTGATAGTCTTCCTAGAGTAATTAACGGTCTCGGTATTGCGATTTTGTCAACCTCAAAAGGTGTAATAACTGATAAGGAAGCAAGAAAACTAAAAATAGGTGGTGAAGTTTTATGCTACGTGTACTAAAAATTTAATATTATGTCAAGAATAGGTTTAAATCCAATCAATTTGCCAGAAGGAGTCATAGTAAGTGTCCATGGATCGAATATCAATGTTAAGGGTCCAAAAGGTGAGCTAAATCAAAAATTTGATCCTGATTTTAAGATAAGTATCGACGATAATATACTTACCATCAAAAGACCATCTGAAATTAAAAGACATAAATCACTTCATGGTCTCTACAGATCTCTAATTAATAATTGTGTTATTGGGGTATCAGAAGGTTATGAATTGAAATTAGAATTAATAGGTGTTGGATACAAAGCATCAAACCAAGGAAACTTATTAAACCTAACTCTTGGTTACTCTCATAATATATATTTCCAAGTTCCTGAAGAGATCAAAATAACAACTGAGACGCAGAAAGGTAAACCACCCGTTATTATATTGAATGGAAATGATAAGCAACTTATTGGTCAAATTGCTGCAAAGCTAAAATCTCTGAGGCCTGTTGAACCATATAAAGGTAAAGGAGTGAAATTTGTTGGCGAGTATGTTAGAAGAAAAGTTGGTAAAACTGCTGCGGCGTAAATAATAGAATTATGAGTTTCGATAAAGAAAGTAGAAGATTAAAAATAAGAAAAAGTATCCGTTCCAAAATATCTGGAACTAAAGAAAGGCCAAGAATTTCTATTTTTAGAAGTAATAAGTCTATTTATTCTCAGATAATCGACGACACTAACGGACATACTTTAGTATCATCTTCTTCATCAGATGTTAAAATGTTTGGTAAAAACAACTTAGAATCTTGTAAGAAAGTTGGTCTAAAGCTTGCAGAGAAAGCTAAGAAAAAAGGAATAAAATCTGTTCTATTTGACAGGAGTGGTTACAGGTATCATGGTAGAATCAAATCCTTTGCAGATGGTGCAAGAGAGGGTGGTTTAAAATTTTAATTATGAAAAATATAAAAGCAAGTGATTTAGAATTAAAAGAAAAAGTTGTCTCTATTCAAAGGGTAGCTAAAGTTGTAAAGGGAGGTAGAAGATTTAGTTTTTCTGCTATTGTCGTTGTTGGTAATGAAAATGGGGTAGTTGGTTATGGACTTGGTAAAGCTAATGAGGTAACAAATGCAATAATTAAAGGTACTGATGATGCTAAGAAGAATTTGATAAACGTTCCAGTATATAAAAATACTATACCTCATGAGGTTTTAGGTAAGTATGGTGGTGGATTGGTTCTTATGAAACCCGCATCTGCAGGAACCGGAGTAATTGCTGGTGGAGCAATGAGAGCAGTTATGGAAAGTGCTGGCATTAAAGATGTTTTAGCAAAGTCTAAGGGTTCTTCAAATCCTCATAATGTTGTGAAAGCAACTTTTAATGGATTGATGAGATTAAGAGACCCTCTCGCGGTATCAAAACAGAGAGGTGTAAGTTTAAATAAGATATTCAATGGCTAAGCAAAAATTCAAAAAAGTTGTGATCACACAGACCAAGAGTACAATATCTCAAACATTGAGACAGAAAAGAACTATATCTGCTCTAGGTCTAGGTAAAATCGATAGATCAGTTGAGAAAGATCTTTCTCCTCAGGTTGCAGGGATGATAAATAAGGTAAATCATTTAATTGAAGTTAAAGAAGTTTAAGATGAAACTACATACATTAAAACCAGCTGAGGGTTCAATAAAAAAAGGTAAAAGAATTGCAAGGGGTCAGGGTTCAGGACGTGGAGGTACATCAACAAGAGGTCATAAAGGAGCTCAGTCAAGGTCTGGTTATTCTAGAAAAGCCGGATTCGAGGGTGGTCAAATGCCATTACAAAGAAGAGTTCCAAAGTTTGGATTTAGATCACCAAATAGAATCGAAACTAAACCAATAAATTTAGATACTATCCAAGAGATCTGTGATAAATCAAAAATCAAAGAAATTAATCCTGATTTTTTATCTAAAAATGGGTATGTAAGTAAAAATGACTTAATAAAGATACTTGGAAGAGGTAAGTTATCATCAAAAGTTAATGTTACTTCTCATTATTTTTCTCAATCGGCTGTAAAGGCAATTGAAAAGTCTGGTGGTACAGTAAAAAAAATAGTAAATGATTAAACTTTTTGAGACAATTAAGAATATTTTCTCAATAGAGGAATTAAGAGATAGGATTATTAATACCGTTGGTTTTTTAATAATCTTCAGGTTAGGTTCTTTTGTTGTTCTACCAGGTATTGATCCATCAAAGCTTCAACAGAGTGCTGGTGGTATTTTTGGTCTTCTTGACACTTTTTTAGGTGGAGCTTTTAGCAATGCCTCTATTTTCGCTTTAGGTATCATGCCTTACATATCTGCTTCAATTGTTGTACAGCTACTAGGTGTTGCTTTGCCCTATTTTCAGAAGCTTCAAAAGGAAGGAGATAGTGGAAGAAAGAAAATGACTCAAATAACAAGATATTTAACAATAATAATCTGCATGTTCCAAAGCACTGCATATTTATCAGGAACCATCCCTAGTGAGGCAATACTTGTAGAAAATAGATTTCTATTCACTATATCAAGTATGATTATATTAACATCAGGTACAATATTTTGTATGTGGCTAGGAGAGAAAATCACGGACAAAGGAATTGGTAATGGAATATCTATGCTAATCATGATAGGGATAATTTCTAGATTTCCAGGAAGTATAGTGGCTGAAGCCATATCAAAAGGAATGAATCAAGCTTTATTTTTTATTATTGAGATTATTGTCCTCTTTTTGGTTGTAATGTTTACTGTAATGCTGGTTCAGGCAATTAGAAGAATTCCTATTCAGTATGCAAAACAAGTTGTTGGATCAAGTCTGTACGGAGGCAAAAGGCAGTATCTACCTCTCAAAGTTAATTCATCAGGTGTTATGCCTATAATATTTGCTCAAGCTTTAATGTTTTTACCCGCTATAATTGGCTTACAGTTTGCAGAAAATTCAGATTTTTTTCAATATATTGCAACCTCTTTTTCAAACATGCAGTCTTGGTTGTACAATGTAACATTTGCAGTTTTGATAATTGCTTTTACCTTTTTCTACACTGCAATCACTGTCAACCCTAACAAAATGGCTGATGATATGAAAAGAAATAATGGGTTTATTCCTGGAATAAAGCCCGGTCTTGATACATCTGATTTTATTTCAAATGTTATGGATAGGATAACTTTACCCGGGTCTATTCTTCTTGCAATTGTAGCTATACTACCTGCTTTTGCAATGATTTTTGGTGTAAATCAGAGCTTTGCTCAGTTTTATGGTGGAACGTCTTTGTTAATTATGGTTGGTGTTATTTTAGATACATTGCAACAGATTGAAAGTTATTTACTTATGAGGCATTATGATGGCATGATGAAATCAGGTAAAGTTAAAGGTAGAAGCGTTTAATTTATGGCTAAACAAAAAGCAATAGAACAAGATGGTGTTGTCACTGAAGCTTTATCTAATGCTATGTTTAGAGTTAAATTGGATAACGGTCACATAGTGACAGCTCACATTTCTGGTAAAATGAGGATGTTTTACATCAGATTGCTACCTGGAGATAAAGTAAAACTTGAGATGTCACCTTATGATTTAACTAAAGGAAGAATAACATTTAGATATAAATAGTATGAAAGTAAGAGCATCAGTTAAAAAAAGAAGTGCCGATTGTAAAATAATAAAAAGAAATGGCAAGGTGTACGTCATTAATAAAAAAAATCCTCGATTTAAGCAGAGGCAAGGATAGATATGAGAATAGCAGGTATAGACATTCCGGACAACAAAAGAGGTGAAATTGCCTTAACATATATATATGGATTAGGAAAGAGTGTATCTAAAAGGATATTGTCTGAAGCTGGCATAGATATTAATATAAAAGTTTCTGAATGGTCTGAGGAAGAATCGAATAAAGTCAGAAATATTATATCAACTAATTTTAAAATTGAAGGCGATTTAAAATCTGAACAGAGATTAAATATTAAAAGGTTGCTAGATATTGGGTGTTATAGAGGCTTGAGACATAGAAAAGGTTTACCAGTTAGAGGACAGAAAACTAAAAATAACTCTAGAACCAGAAAGGGTAAAAGAAAAACCGTTGCTAATAAAAAGAAAGCTATTAAATAATGAATAAAAAGAAAGATAAGTCAAAAAAAAGAGTAGTTGTTGTAAACAAGAGTGGACAAGCACACATAAAGTGTTCATTTAATAATATAATAATTTCATTGACTAATGAATCTGGTCAAGTAATCTCTTGGTCTTCTGCTGGAAAAATGGGATTTAGAGGATCTAAAAAGAATACACCATTTGCTGCACAGGTAGCTACTGAGGATGCAGTAAAGAAAGCCTATGAGTTAGGTTTAAGAACAGTAGATATATTTATTAAAGGTCCTGGTGCAGGAAGGGATTCTGCTATTAGAGCAATGCAAAATGCTGGATTAGATGTTATTTCTATCAATGATGTAACACCTCTTCCTCATAATGGATGCAGACCACCTAAAAGAAGAAGAGTTTAAATTTTAAATATGGCAAGATATACAGGTCCAAAATCTAAGATATCAAGAAAGTATGGTGAGCCTATTTTTGGTGATACTAAAGCTCTTGAGAAGAAGCCTCACCCTCCAGGACAACACGGTAGGGGTAGGAGAAGAAAAAAATCTGAGTATGCAATACAGCTTGCTGAAAAGCAAAAAGCAAAGTATCTGTATGGAATACTTGAAAAACAGTTTAGAAATCTTTTTAGTAAGGCTTCAAGAAAGGATGGTATAACTGGTGAAAACCTCCTTCAGTTATTAGAATCTAGACTTGATAATGTTGTTTATAGGCTTGGTATTGCTCCAACGAGAAGATCTGCAAGACAGCTTGTCTCTCACAAACATATAACTGTTAATGGTAATCTTGTAAATATTCCATCATTCAGTGTTAAAGAAGGAGATATGGTAGCTGTAAGAGAAAAATCAAAATCATTATCATCTATTGCTGGAAGTATATCTAGGCAGTCATCAAATAGATTTAAATGGTTAGAGTGGGATGAAAAATCGCTATCTGGTAAACTTATAATGTACCCAGATAGGGAGTCCATTCCTGAAAATATTAATGAACAATTAATTGTTGAATTATATTCTAAATAAAACATTGTATAAATAAATTTTAAAAATTATGTCACTACTTTCATTTCAATTACCAGACAAGATAGTAATGGAAAAAGCCGATGATTTCCATGGTATATTTACTTTCTCACCACTGCAGCCCGGATACGGATTAACTATAGGTAATGCTGTCAGAAGAGTTCTTCTTTCATCATTAGAGGGATACGCTGTAACTGGTATTAAAATTCCTGGTATCCAACATGAATTCTCTACAATTGATGGTATTGTTGAGGACGTATCAGAAATTATACTGAACTTAAAAAATGTAAGATTTAAGTCTACCGGAGAAAATCCTGAAAAGTCTATTATTGTAAAGTTTGATTCAAAGGGTACATTAACTGCCCAAAATATTGAAAAGAGTACAAGCTCTTTTAAGGTTTTAAATCCTAAACAAGAAATTTGTACACTAAGTAAAAAAGTAAAATTTACTCTTGAACTTAAAGTTGAGAAAGGAAGGGGATATGTTACATCTGAAGAAAATAATGCTAATTCAGCAGATGTTAACTTTATTTCAGTAGATTCAGTATTTACTCCTATTATAAATGTTAAATATAACATTGAAAATACTAGGGTTGAACAAAAAACTGATTTCGAAAAATTAATTTTGGACATCGAGACAGATGGTTCGATTCATCCTGAAGATGCCTTAAAGGGTTCAGCTCAGTTATTGATTAAACACTTCTATCTATTTTCTGACAAGGATATGGAATTTGCAGAGGATAACTCTGATGAGATTGAAGTTGTTGATGAGGAGCTACTTCACATGAGAAAGTTATTGAAAACTTCATTGAATGATCTTGACCTTTCAGTTAGAGCTTATAATTGTCTTAAGGCAGCTGAGATCAGGACTCTGGGTGATTTAGTAAGTATTGAGATATCAGACATGATGAAGTTCAGAAACTTTGGTAAAAAATCCTTAACTGAACTTGAAGAGTTAGTTGATAACAAAGGTTTAAGCTTTGGGATGGATCTCGCAAAGTATAACTTAGACTAGAAATGAGACACGGTAAAAGATTTAATCATTTAAGTAGGAAAGCACCACACAGAAAGTCTATGCTATCTAACATGGCTTCGTCTCTTATTATACATAAGAAGATAGAAACTACTGTTGCCAAAGCTAAGGCCTTAAGAAAATATGTGGAGCCACTCCTGACCAAATCTAAGTCTGATACCACTCACTCAAGAAGATCTGTGTTTTCTCACTTACAAAATAAAGAATCTGTAAGTGAGCTTTTCAATAATATTTCTGAGAAAATTAGTTTAAGACCAGGCGGATATACTAGAATAATTAAAACAGGTAACAGGCTTGGAGATAATGCCAAGATGTGTATAATTGAGCTAGTAGATTATAATTCACTTCTTTTAGAGGAGGTTGCTCCTCAGAAAAAGTCTACTAGGAGAAGAAGAAAAAAGAAATCATCTGAACCTGCAAAAACCTCAAAGCCTGCATCTAAAGTTAAGAAAGATGAAAAGAAAAAAAGTGAATCTAAGAAGCCAAAAAAGGATGATAAAAAAGATTCAAACTAAGCTTTTTAATAAATATTATATTTTAAAGGGATTAAATTTATTTAATCCCTTTTTTATTTTATATTTTTGGAAAAAATGGGATTAATAACAAGAAAACCAGCCGTCCTTGTCCTCGAAGATGGTTCTGTATTTGAGGGTTTTTCATTAGGTAAGATAGGAGTCGCTTCTGGAGAAATTTGCTATAATACAGGAATGACAGGTTATCAAGAAATTTACACTGATCCCTCTTATTTTGGTCAGATTATTATCAATACTTCATCGCATATAGGAAATTACGGAACAGTAGAAGACGAGCAAGAAAGCTCATCACCCCAAATCAGTGGAGTTATTATTAATGAATATTCAGAGATCTACAGTAGATCTAATTCTGATGAAAGTTTAGAGGATTATTTTATTAAAAACAATACTGTAGCAATTTATGATATTGATACAAGAAAACTTGTGAAGTATATTAGAGACAAAGGTGCCATGAATGCAATCATTTCAAGTGAGTCACAGGACGTAGAGAAATTAAAGAGTTCTCTTGACGAGGTGCCATCTATGAAGAATCTTGAGCTTTCCTCAAAAGTAACTACAGAGAAAGAATATGAATACGGTGACATAAACTCTAAAATTAAAATTGCAGTTCTTGATCTTGGTTGTAAGCAATCTATACTTAAAAATTTTAGTGAGAGGGGAGCACTATGCAAAGTTTTCCCTGCTAAGACCTCGTACGAGACTATGAAGAAATGGAATGCTGATGGTTTCTTTATATCAAATGGTCCAGGTGATCCAGCCTCCATGGATTATGCAGTTGAAACAGTTAAAGAAATTTTAAAAAATGATCAACCCCTTTTTGGTATTTGCTTGGGACATCAAATTCTAGCAAGAGCATGTGATATCTCAACCTATAAATTACATAATGGTCATAGAGGTATAAATCATCCCGTAAAAAACTTAAAATCTGGAAAGTCAGAAGTGACATCACAAAACCACGGATTTGCTGTAACGCTAGAAGATATTAAGAAATCAGATCTTTTAGAATTGACGCATATTAATTTAAATGACGAAACGGTAGAGGGAATCAAAGTAAAGGGTAAGAAGGCATTTTCTGTTCAGTTTCATCCTGAGTCCTGTCCAGGACCTCATGACTCAAGATATCTTTTTGATGATTTCATTAAAATGATTAAAAAATGAGTAAAATAACCAAGGTTGTTGGAAGACAAGTTCTAGATTCAAGGGGAAACCCAACCGTTGAGGTTGATGTGTACGCTGATAAGTATATGGGGAGAGCTGCAGTACCATCAGGAGCATCAACAGGTGAAAATGAAGCTGTTGAGTTAAGGGATGGAGGATCAGAGTTTTTAGGTAAATCAGTTAAAAAAGCAGTGAGAAATATTAATGATACCATCTCGCAAGAGATTATAGGTCATAGTTGTTTTGATCAAGAGAGTGTTGATGAACTCATGATTAATCTTGATGGCACTAAAAATAAATCAAGACTTGGTGCAAATGCAATTTTAGGAGTTTCTCTTGCTTGCGCAAAACTTTCATCTAAAATAAAAAACATTCCTTTATATAAATACCTTGGGGACGATTCTTCTAATATAATGCCAGTTCCTATGATGAATATTATTAATGGAGGATCTCATTCTGATGCACCGATTGCATTTCAAGAGTTTATGATTAGACCTGTTGGTGCTAGCTCTTTTAGTGACGCGTTACGATATGGAGTAGAGATATTTCATACCTTAAAATCAATCCTGAAGAAAAAAGGACTAAGTACTGCTGTAGGTGATGAAGGAGGTTTTGCACCAAATTTAAGTGGAGGAACAGAGGAGGCAATCGAAACAATATTAACCTCAATTAATGAAGCTGGTTTTAGTGTTGGAAAAGATATAACACTTGCTATGGATTGCGCTGCATCAGAATTTTATAAGGATGGAATATATGATTATAAAATTTTCGAAGGTTCAGGAGGAAAATCAAGATCCTTTGTAGAGCAGGTTGATTATCTTAAGGAGTTAGTTGATAATTATCCCATTGATAGTATCGAGGATGGATGTGATGAAAATGACTGGGACGGTTGGGACCTTTTGACAAAACAAATAGGAGATAGATGTCAACTAGTTGGTGATGATCTACTTGTGACTAACATAGAGTATTTAGAAAAAGCAATCGAAAGAAAAAGTGCTAATTCAATTCTAATTAAACCAAATCAAATTGGTACACTTACTGAAACTATTAGTGCAATTAATTTAGCAAAAAAGTCTGGTTGGACTGCAATTGTTTCTCATAGATCAGGAGAGACTGAGGATACTACTATATCTGATATTGCTGTGGGTCTGAATGTTGGCCAGATAAAAACCGGATCTTTATCGAGGTCTGATAGAATAGCAAAATACAATCAACTTTTAAGAATAGAAGAGGATCTTGGAGATAATGCTAAGTATCCAACTAAATAATTTATATTTGAAATATGAATAGAGATAATATAAAGAGGCTTTTTAAAAATTTTTATTTTTTATTTTTTGCAGGATTCTTGGTGTGGATGGTTTTAATTGATTCAAATGGATTTGTAAATAGATTCAAGTTATCAGGTAAGTTAAATGACCTTGAAGATGAAAAGAGTTTTTATTTAGAGGAAATCAATAAGATATCTAAAGAAAAAAATCAGTTTGAGACAGATGAAGAATTATTTGAAAAGTTTGCACGAGAGGAGTATCTAATGAAGAAAAAGTCGGAAGATATATTTTATATTATAAATGAGTAAAATGGAAAAAAGTAGTCGTGATTTTTTATATAAATATTTAAATAATATTTCCCCAACGGGTTTTGAGACACCAGGTCAAAAGATTTGGTTAGATTATATTAAACCTTACATTGACGAGTATATATCAGATACTTATGGAACTGTGGTTGGAGTGATAAATCCTGAGTCCAAGTATAAGGTTGTAATTGAAGCTCATGCAGATGAAATATCTTGGTTTGTAAACTATATAACTGAAGACGGATATATTTACGTGATACGAAATGGTGGATCTGACCATCAGATAGCTCCTTCAATGAGAGTAAATATCCAGACAAAAAAAAGTATAGTCAAAGGAGTTTTTGGTTGGCCCGCCATTCATGTTAGAGAACCCAAAACAGAGCAAAATCCATCATTAAAAAATATATTTATTGATGTTGGTTGTTCATCTAAAAAGGAGGTAGAAGCAATGGGAATTCATGTAGGTTGCGTAGTAACTTTCGAAGATGAGTTAATGGAATTAAATAAAAAATATTTTACCGGACGAGCATTAGATAATAGAATGGGTGGCTTTATGATTGCAGAAGTAGTCAAAAGGTTAAGTGAAAATAAGAAAAAACTAGACTTTGGGCTATATGTTGTTAATTCAGTTCAAGAAGAGATAGGTCTAAGAGGGGCACAGATGATTGCTGAACGAATTAGTCCTGACGTTGCAATAGTAACAGATGTAACTCATGATACAAACAGTCCCATGTACGATAAGAAGAAAAGTGGGGATATTAAAGCAGGTTCTGGGCCAGCACTTACTTTCGGGCCAGCAGTTCAAAATAACCTTCTTGATCTACTAATTAAATCTGCTGACAAAAAGAAGATAAAATATCAGCTGATGGCAGCATCAAGGTTTACTGGTACAGATACTGATGCATTTGCATATTCAAACGAAGGAGTTGCATCTGCACTTATTTCCTTGCCTTTAAAGTATATGCATACAACTGTAGAAACAGTTCATAAAGACGACGTGGAGAGTTGTATAAATTTGATTTACGAATCTGTCTTATCAATAAAAGAGGGACAGGATTTTAGATATATCAAGTAATTATAAATCCTACTTTCTTCAAGTCTTCCCAATAAGTTGGATATGATTTTACAACAACGTCAGAATCATTTATAATTATTGATTTTTTTGATGCAAGTGGTGCAAAAGCCATTGCCATTCTATGATCTTTATATGTGTCAATTGATAATTCGTCATCAATTTCTCGTCTCCTTTTTTCTAGTATCCAATAATTATCCTCTTCATAAAAATCACATCCTATCTTTTTTAATTCATTTTTCATTGCTAGGAGTCTATCTGTCTCCTTTATTTTTAAACTCTCAACCCCAGAAACTTTTAATTTCATTTTATGATAAGCGGCTACTACTAATATGGTTTGGGCGAGGTCTGGAAAGTCTCTAAAATCTAACTCAATTTCATCAGTATCAAATTTGATTTTAGTGAGAACAATTCCATCTTCCTTGTATTGAGTATTAACACCAAAAGACTTCATTAACTCGGATATAACACTATCACCTTGGTTTGATTTTTTCTTTAGTCCTTGAAGAGTTAGATTATTTATATTATCAGAGATTGATAGGATACTGTACCAATAACTAGCTGCGGACCAATCAGATTCAACTATGTAGCTACCTGACGAAAATTCTTGATTTTTTATACTGATCTTATTTCCTTTTACTACGCTTTTAATTCCAAAAGAATCCATCAGGTTTAAAGTCATATTAACGTATGGTCTACTATAAAAGGGCTCTTCAATATTAATTTCAATTCCTTTTTCTAGTAGAGGGGCGATAAGTAGAAGAGAGGATATGTATTGACTACTTATATCACCTGGGATGTCTAATTTATTTTTTACTTGATTAATTTTTCCCTTTACATAAATAGGTGGGAAACCTTCATTTTCTAAATATAGAATTTCTGCACCTATTTTATTTAGAGCATCAACTAATACCTTAATTGGTCTTTGTTTCATCCTTTCTGTACCAGATAAAACAACGTGTTCTTTTTTTATTGCAAGAAATGAGGTGAGAAATCTAAAACTTGTTCCAGCATCTTGGGCATCCCAGACCACAAGATTCTCAGATTCTAGAAGACTTTTTAGAAGGACTGAATCATTAGCTTTTGATAGGTTTTTTATTGTTATTTCCTTCTCAGATAATGCTTTAATTATTAAAAGCCTATTACTTTCACTTTTAGATGAGTTCAAATAAATAGTAGAATCTTTAAACTTATCAAATGATAATTTTATTTTTTTCATGAGATAAGTTTGTTGTAGTATTCGATACTTTTTTTAAATTCATCCTCACTTACTTCGAAATCAAAATTGCATTTTCCAACTTCCTCTAGTAACGAAATCATTATTTTTTTATTAAAATTCTTTTTGTCGTGTTTAGCATTCTTCAGTATCTCCTCAGCGTATTCTATCTTATTTGATTTAAATACTGAGAGAATATAACTAGATATAGTACTTAACTCATTTTCAGAAAACATTTTTTTATGAAACGATATGTATGATTCACAAATCATTCCTATTGCTATTGCTTCGCCGTGGAGGAATTTATTTTTTTTCTCAAGATATGTTGTTTCTATGGCATGACCAATCGTGTGTCCAAAGTTTAAAATTTTTCTCAACCCTTCCTCAGTGAGATCATTTTCCACAACTTCGCTTTTTATTAGAATTGAGTGTCTTACAATTTCTTCCCAGTTATTATCTTTCCAATTAATTTTAGTGATTTCTTTAAATTTTATAGCGTCTTTTATCAAACAATGTTTTATAACTTCTGCATAACCTGACCTTAGTTCCCTTTCAGATAGGGATGAAAGGAATTTTATATCAACTATTATAAGGTTAGGTATTTTAAAAATTCCAATTTGATTTTTATATGTATTGAAGTCAATTCCTAATTTACCTCCAACACTTGAATCAACTTGAGCTAATAAAGTTGTTGGAATATTAATAAAGTCAACACCTCTTTTGAATGTTGATGCAACAAAACCACCCATGTCACATATTACTCCACCACCAAGATTTATGATTAGAGATTTTCTGTCGTAAAGATTTTCAGTAAGAAAATTCCATACTTTAGAGCATGTTGTAAGATTCTTTTCCTCTTCTCCCGAATCAATTTTAAAAATATCATAATCAAAATTAATATCTCCCTCAATTTTTTTTAAACAGTTGGAGTGGGTGTTTTCGTCTACTAGAATACAGATTTTAGAATAATTATTTTCAGATAGGTATCTATTCAAGTGAAAACTTGAGTCACCAATCATAATATGATCAGGAATCATATCTTGGAATTAGCCTTTTTTTTATTTATAATTTTATTTTGGACGTTAATAGATCCTAGATGGATCACCTTGTAAAGATCTTCAATAAAATCTTTTTCGAGACCTTTTTCTTTTGCCCAATCCATTCTTGATTTAAATACCTCGTTCCACCTATCAACTTGAAAGGTTGTTAAATCCTGTTCTTTTTTAAATTCACCAATTTTCTTGACTAGTTCGATCCTCTTTGAAATAATATCAACTATCTCTTTATCAACATCATCAATGCCCTCTCGGATTTCGTCAAGTAAGTGTTTATAAGACTTGTCATCTTCTTTTTTAGTCTTAACTTTCAAATCACTTTTTATTTTTGATAATACTTCTGGTGTGACTTGTTGTTTTGCATCGCTCCAAGCATTATCAGGATCTATGTGTGACTCAATAATTAAGCCATCATAACCTAAATCAAGAGCCTTTTGTGATGTTTCGAATATCATGTCTCTGTTTCCACATATATGAGAAGGGTCACATATTACAGGGAGGTTTGGAATATTACTTTTTAAATCTATTGCTATTTTCCACATTGGCACGTATCTGTATTTAGAATTACCAGTCATAGAGAAGCCTCTGTGTATAGCACCCATCTTAGTGATACCTGCAGTATTAATTCTCTCAAGAGCACCCATCCATAAGGATAAGTCTGGATTAATTGGATTTTTGATGAGGACTGGTGTGTCTGTTCCTTTAATAGCATCAGCAATTTCTTGAACTGAAAATGGATTTACTGTGGTTCTTGCTCCAATCCATAAGATATCAATTCCATACTTTAATGCTAATTCGATGTGTGATGTGTTTGCTACCTCAACAGTAAATTGTATATCTAACTCTTCTTTTATATCAGCAATCCATTTTAATGCATCCTCTCCATTACCTTCAAATGTTCCAGGTCTTGTCCTTGGTTTCCATACTCCAGCTCTCATAAGATTTATTCCATGAGACTTTAATTGCTTGCAAGTTTCACGAAGTTGATCATATGTCTCTGCGCTACAAGGGCCAGAAATTATAAGTGGATCAGAATTATTTTTAATCCAGGTATTAATTGGATCTATATTTAACTTTTTGCTCATTTCTGTTGTATTTTTGTTTTATATCTTCGTAATAAATAAAATAGGTGGACAAAACTAGTAAAAACTTATTTAATAACACAGAACTAGCCTTTACTAATAAGTCAAATTTACAGTTAAAGAAAGCATTTGTCTTATTTTCAGTTCTAGATTATCCTATTCTAACCAAATTAGGAAATAGCTTTCTATTATTAGTCTTAAAATTAAATTTACCTTTTAAGAGTATTATAAAGAAGACAATTTTCAACCATTTTTGTGGAGGAGAGACTATTGAAGAATGTGATGAAACGTTTAAGTCCTTAAACAAATATAATATTAGCGCTATGCCTGAGTACTCAGTAGAGGCAGAGTCGACCATAGAGGGTTTTGAAAATTATAAAAACGATTCTATCGAAATTATTAACTATTTAGGAAATTTAAAACTCCCATTTATTGCTATTAAGTGCACAGGGTTGATGGATATTTCATCTCTTGAGAAAATTTCTGGGGGAAAATTAAAAGAAGATAGTGATGAATATAAAAGCTTTTTTATAAGAGTTGACGAGTTATGCAGAGTTGGTGAAAAAAACAATGTTAAAATCTTGATTGATGCGGAGGAGAGTTGGATTCAAGATTCTATTGATAGAGTAGGACTTGAGATGATGAGAAAATATAATAAGAACTCTGCGAATGTATTTATAACACATCAGTGTTACAGGACGGGTACCCTTGATAAAATTAAAGATTATCTTGAAATAGCAAATAAAGAAAAGTTTAATCTTGGTGTTAAGTTGGTTAGAGGTGCGTACATGGAAAAAGAGAGAAAGAGGGCACTAGATAACAATTATCCAACCCCAATTCACGACACGAAAGAAAATACTGATAAAGAGTTTAATAACTCGCTTCTCTTTTGTGTTAAAAACATAAATAAACTCTCGTTATGGGTTGGTAGTCACAACGAAGATTCCTGCCTGAAACTAATGGGAATGATGAAAGAAAATAAAATTAAAAGAGACGATGACAGGATATGGTTCTCTCAGCTTTATGGAATGAGTGATAACATATCCTATTCTCTGTCTAGCCTGGAATATAATGTTATAAAACTAATTCCATTTGGTCCTATAGAGAAGACAATTCCCTACCTTATAAGAAGAGCTAACGAGAACAGCTCTGTCCAGGGACAGAGTAACAGACAATTTACTCTGATAAAAGACGAAATAAGTAGAAGAAATAAATTAAATTAACCACATATGAGTTTAAGCGAACAGGAAGAACAAAGGCGAAAATCAAGAGAAGAGATTATAGATTTAGGAATTGATCCGTATCCTTCTGAGACATTTGATATAAACACCAACTCCCAAGAGATTAAAGACGATTTTGATGAGAAAAAGAAAAATTTTCAGGATGTAAGTATTTCTGGTAGAATTATGTCTAGGAGAGTTATGGGTTCTGCCTCATTTGCTGAAATTCAAGACTCCAAGGGTAAGATTCAGATCTATGTAAGGAGAGATGATATATGTGAAGGTGATGATAAAATATTATACAACACAATCTTTAAGAAAAAGCTTGATTTGGGAGATATTATTGGAATTACAGGGTATGTTTTTAAGACTCAGATGGGTGAAACTACCATACACGTGACAACTCTTAAGGTTTTATCTAAATCAGTTAGACCACTTCCTGTAGTTAAGGAGACAACTGACGGGGAAGGTGACTCTACTAAGTATGATGTTTTTAATAATAAAGAGCTAAAATACAGGAGGAGATATATAGACCTTATTGTTAATCCAGAATCTCGAGAAATTTTTAGGAAGAGATCAGCAATTATAAACGAAATTAGAAATGTATTAAACGAAAATAATTTTTTAGAGGTAGAGACTCCTATCCTTCAACCAATCTATGGAGGTGCTTCTGCAAGACCATTTAGAACACACCATAATACTCTTAACATCCCACTATACCTTAGGATTGCTAATGAGTTGTATCTAAAGAGACTTATAGTTGGAGGGTTTGATGGTGTTTATGAATTTGCGAAAGATTTTAGAAATGAAGGAATGTCAAGGTTTCATAATCCTGAATTCACTCAGTGTGAGTTTTATGTTGCTTATAAAGATTATGTCTGGATGATGGATTTTATAGAGGACATGTTTAAAATAATTGTAAAGAAAGTTTGTGGCTCTACTAAGGTAAGTTGTGGAGAAAACAATATAGATTTTGAGAAGAAGTGGGAGAGGTACTCAATGTACGAGGCCATTGAAAAATTCACTACAGTTGATGTCTCCGAAATGAATGAGGATTCTATCAGAAAAGTATGTAAGGAAATGAATTTAAAGGTTGATAAGTCAATGGGTAGGGGTAAATTAATTGATGAAATTTTTGGTGAGAAATGTGAGCCAAACTTAATTCAACCAACCTATATAACAGATTACCCTATTGAGATGTCTCCTCTTGCTAAAAAGCACAGAGATAAAGATGGACTTGTCGAAAGGTTTGAGTTAATATGTAACGGTAAAGAAATTTGTAATGCTTTCTCTGAAATTAATGATCCAATAGATCAGAGAGAGAGGTTTGAGGAACAGGTTAAACTAGGAAACAGAGGTGATGATGAGGCAATGGTTCTTGACGAAGATTATTTAACTGCGCTAGAATATGGAATGCCTCCGACTGCAGGGATTGGAATCGGCATTGACAGGTTGACAATGATTCTCACTGACTCTGACTCGATCCAAGACGTCCTCTTTTTTCCTCAAATGAAACCTTATAATTCTTAGAGATTATCAAAGAATCTGCTCCTTTTCTCTAGTTTCAGATCTTGTAAAAGTGCTGAAACAGCATTAATTGATAAATTATACGATTGGAACCTACCAAAAGGAACCCAATTAAAACTTATTCTCCAGCAATGTAAATCTCTTGTTGCATTAATGCTTGTTTGTGTAAACATTTTATTTTTAAAGTCATAACCTGACCTGAATGAAAGTTTTGTCTTTTCTGAAACACTCAAGTCTCCTGAAAAAGTGAGGGTCTGCGTTAATGTTGGGTCTCTATACCCTAGTTTTCTTCTATTTAGATTATAACTTGCGTTTACTGACCATGGAATATTAAAATCAATATATTCTGCAATATTGGAGTTTATATAATTGAGCTCCTCATTAGTGCCAAATTCAGAGTCAAGCTCGGTATCTCTGGCATCATTCTTAAAATCATTTGCAGAGAATCTAAAACCTAGGGCAATATTTATAAAGTCAAGAGAACCAATTCCTTGTTTATTTATTATTGCTAGATCACTGACTCTTCTCTGATAAATTACTGAGCTATTTGACGACTCAACTATACTATCTAATTTGTATATATAAGGATCTATATTTCCAGATAAGCTAAGGTTAACCAGACCTTTGAAAAATGAAGTTCTTGCGTTAAACCTAATTGGATTTAACTTAAATGAATCAGCTAGAATATTATAACTAGAGGTAAGAGCCAGATTATCAAATATTTTAATTTTTTTAGTTCCACTAATTGTATCATTTTTATCCAATACTTTTAGTTCCAAATTATTTCCAATATAAAAGTTCATTGATGCTGAACTTCCAATTCTCGGAGACCCATATAAAAAGTTCTCGTATTTGCTTAGAAGTTTTGTATCACCCTCCTCGTTTATTCTGACGTCTTCGTAGTACCCAAATTTTGGTTTTGTGAAATCAGGGCTGAAAGAGAAAGAAACCTCAGGCGATATGACGTGTCTGATAGCTTTGATTTTTCCTTTTTTGAAGAATAAAGTACCGTAAATTCTTGTAGACATAGAAAAAGCAGTATTGTATGACCATGCCCTTGAGAAAGAGTTAGTAGTATCAATCCTTAAACCATTTTCTACTTCGTTATAAGAGTAATTTAATTTTTTTAGATACCAAATTTCCTCATAGTTAAGATTTGGACTGAAAGTGAAATACTTGAAAAGATTAAATGATGTAGATACAGGTATTGTATGCTTTACTCCAATTTTTGATCTATCAAGAATAGAATTAAAATTATCTAAATTAAATTCTATCTGTTCAGAGAAGTTATCTCCAGAATTGACAATATTAATTCCACTAAGATTACTGCCTATACCTGCATTACTTAATTGTAATCTCCCTGTAAACCTGTGACTTATACTTAATTTTCCTAGAGCAGTCTTTCCTAGCTTACCTACATTTTTTAAAGGATATATTCTACTCATGTTATAACTTATATCTGGAAGTGTTAGGTTAACTTTCTTTGTTTGGACATTCTGTGAGTGTCTCAAATTTGCTGAAAAGTTGAAGGGAGTTCCTTTAAATGCTTTACTGTAGGATATATTAGAATTGAACTGAGCATTAATACTCTCGTTAAAGTTTGAGTATACGAGGTTCTTATTTTGATTGTATGAATTTGTCTGAAAATTTACTGATGAGGAAAATCTACTTGATTTTCCTCTGCTGTCTGGAGAATGTGACCATGCCAAGGAGAAATCTTTGGATACACCTGAGTCTTCAAATTCACCCATTTTTGTGCTATTATAATCAAATCGAAGACTTCCGTTATAAGCATATCTCTTCTTGTAGTTGGTTCCTAGTGACAATCCATAACTCCCTTTTGAATATACATCACCGGTTAGTTTAATGTCTAACTTCTCATTGACTGCAAAATAGTACCCTCCATCTCTTAAATAAAATCCTCTCCTTTTTTCCTCACCATAATTAGGCATGATAATTCCAGACACTGTCTTTTTAGGTTGAGGGAACATTCCAAAAATAAAACCAAGAGGTGTTGGTACATTTCTAAATTTAAGATGAAATGGACCTGAAACTACTTTTTTCCCTGGAATAACTTTAATCTTTCTTGCTGATATATGAAAGTGAGGCTCCGCAAGGTTGCACGTTGTATATTTCGCATCATGTATAAATAACTCATCAAACTCATTTTTTTTCACCTCTTCACCTTGCATGTATGCATCATCCAGCTGTGTTACTATTCCCTTTATTTTTGCTTTTTTTGAATTGAAATTATAGGTGATCTTATCTGTCTCGTACGACTGATTTTCTTCAGAGAATATTGGTTTACCAACTTTTTTGCCTAATGAATCTAGTTTAAAGTTTGCGTCGATAGTTCTCTGATTCCAGTCAACTTTAATTTCTTCTGCCTGTAGATTAATGCTCCCGTAGTCAATATTTGACTCTCCGTACATACTAATTTTTTGATTTTCTAGGTTGTAAAAAATTGAATCGCCAGCTGTATAATTGACTGTTGTCTCAATTTCTCCTCTGGTATCTAAAGTGTCGCCAACGATAGATTGCGTTGTGTCGTATTCATTATTAATCAGCAAAGAATCTATTTCATCTTGTGAAAAAAGTAAAAAAGGAAATAACAAGAAAAGATTTAACGCTATTAGTTTCAATTTTATAAATTTACTTGTTTTATATAAATTTACTTTAATGCAAATTTATTGTCTTGAAGCTTAATAAGTGTCAATGAGAAAAATTAATATATCAATTCTATTAGGTTTACTCCTTATTTTAACTTCTTTTAACTCCCTCAACCGCCAGTACAGACTCCAAACAATAGTAATTGATGCTGGTCACGGAGGAAAAGATCCTGGAGCAAGAGGTAAATTTTCATGGGAAAAAGACATCGCTCTCTCTATCTCTCTTGAGTTAGGTAGGATTTTGAAAGAAAATATCCCTAATGTAAATGTACTTTACACTAGGAAAGAAGACAGGTTTTTGACACTTTACCGTAGGTCAGAGATTGCCAATAAGGCTGAGGCCGACCTTTTTATATCTATACATGCAGACTCCTTCTCGAAGTCTTCTGTCTACGGAGCTACAACATACCTTATGGGATTAAGTAAATCATCTGCCAATATGAATGTAGCAAAAAGAGAAAACTCAGTAATATTTATGGAAGAAAACTTTGAGGACACATATAAAGATTTTAATCCTAACTCCTCTGAGTCTGTCATGCTGCTGAGTTTAACACAGAAAGCTAAGATTGATAACAGTACCATTTTAGCAAATTTAATTCAAGATCAGTTTACCAATAGGGCAGGGATAAGGTCAAGGGGAGTTAAGCAGGCACCATTTCAGGTACTCTGGAATACAACTATGCCAAGTGTTCTTATTGAGACGGGTTTCATGACAAATCCTACTGAGGAGAGGAAGTTAAACGATAAAACACATAGGGTATATATTGCCTCTGCTATTTTTAGAGCAATTCGCGATTATAAGAAATATTTAGAATCAAATGTTTAGTTTTGATTTATGAATAAGGAACTGAAAGTCGGTATAATTGGAGTAATTGGACTAGTTTTCTTTTATTTAGGATCAAATTTTTTAAAAGGTATTGATTTTTTTTCTCCGGTGAGTAGATATTATGCAGTTTACGATAACGTTGACGGACTAATTATTGCCAATCCAATCATTGTTAACGGCTACTCTGTAGGTAGGGTAAGTGACATAAGAATTCTTCAGCAAAGAGATAACAAGATTTTAGTCTCAATGGATATTGATAAAAATCTTATTGTTGGATCAAATGCAAAAGCAACGCTTAGTAGTAACGACTTTTTAGGAAGCAAGGCAATAGTTCTATCTATTGGAGATATCAACTCACCAATAAATGAGGGAGACACTATCATGTCTGAGATAGCTGGTGGTTTGTCTGAATTACTTGAAAAAGCTACTCCAATAACTGATAATTTAGGAGTTACCATCAGTAGATTAAATGATATCCTTGCTAGTTTGAGAGGCAGTGGAGACATGATAACAACTACTCTTGATAACCTCAACAATGTGCTTACTAATACAAATGATCTAATTGATAATAATGAGGAGACTATAACAACAACACTAGAAAATTTAAATAGTCTGACAGATGACTTATCTAAAAAGCTTAGTGATATTGATCCTATTATCAAGGGAGCTAATGATATGATTAGTAACCTAAATAGGGTAGATTTTGAAAATACTTTCAATCAGATTGATATCTTACTTACCTCAATGAATGGAGTTTTTGATGATATTGAGTCTGGAGAGGGAGGAACCTTGTCACTACTACTTTCTGATGACTCTTTATATAATAATCTTAATAAGACAGCTTTTGATCTTGATAAATTACTTCAACATATTAACGAAAATCCCAAACATTTCTTTGCCCCACTTGGAAAGAGCAGGAAAAAAATTGAAAGAGACTTAAGAAAACAAGGTAAGGAATAACTCAGTTAGTGAAGGATAGTATATGACCCTCGAACTCAATGGTTTCTACTCTATACTTCCTCCCACGTACTCTACTTTCGTACAAATTATTTTTTACTTTCCTAACGGATATCTCTTTTAGGGGAATTGTATCACCCTCAACTTTGTAGGAAGATTCTTTAACAGACCAGATAGCAGTGATTTCATTATTCTTTATACTAAATTTTTTTTCGTTATAATTCAAAAACTTATCCTTCACTTTTTTTATTTTTTCATCTATCCTCTCAATATCTACTCCACATTTATTTTTCAAATTTACCATGCCAACAGCGTATGGAAATTTATGTGATATGGACATACCTCCTTCTTTGATTGTATCTAGAGTTGGTTTCCCAATATCATCTTTTATTATTTTACCATAAACTACTCTCAACTTTTCACAGCAATATTTGATGGCTTCTCTGGTAGCTATATGTTCCTTAAACTTATTCTCGTTTTTAATTTTGATTTCACCAGTAGATAGTTTTTTTAACTCTTCAAGAGATTCATCTATTTTCCATATTGAAATTAATGTATTATCGTCAGGTGATATAGATTTAATTATAGGCATATAACATCTTATTAGTATAAAAATATTAAATATTTAAATGATTTTATTTAAATTAAAAGATATATGCAGAGTAAAAATTCACTTGATATTCAAAATCAAAAATTCGATACCAGTTTTAGAGGTTACGATAAAAGTCAGGTAGATAATTACCTCAAACTAATTTCCAAAGAATTTGAAATACTTGAAACAAAACTATCTGACCTAAATAAAAATATTGATGAGTTAAAGCAAGAAAGTGATAAATTTAAAAGCGTCGAGAATTCTCTTATAGAGACTCTCAAGACAGCAGAGGATACTGGTAAAAATATTATTGAGAAGGCGAAGAAGGAAGTGAGCTCAATAATTGATGACTCAAGGAAAGAACTTAGCCACATAAAAGAGAAATATAACTCCTTGAAAGATATGAGGGGTTCTTTGGTTGAGGAGTTAAAAAGTCTAAGTTTAAAAATCAGTGAAGGTATTGGTGATGTAAGTGTAGATGCAGATTTTGATGAAGTAGAGAAAAATATTGATGCTGTTGAAGAAAATATAATAGCTAATGATGTGGATGAAGAAAATTTAGAGGTTAAGCATTTAGAATCTCAAACGGAGGAGGAGATGGATTTAGAACAGACTGATATCAGTGAAGAGGTAAATGATGAAAGTGATCCAGAGGGTGAAGTAGATGAAACCATAGAGTCAATCAAAGAAGAGATTGATGATAACGATCCAGAGCTTTTTGCTGACGAAGAGTCCCAGGAAGATGATATCTATGAAGTGACTACAGAGCCAAGAGATGAGGAGGAGTTGATAGTTGAGGAAGAACCAAAAGGTGAAGAAAATTTAGTCTCTTCTGATGATAATGAGAAGGTTGAGGATGAGATTGTTAGTGAAGATCCAAAGGATAAAGAGATGACTGCAGATGAAATCTTTGGTGGAAGTGAAACTGAGAAAGATAACTTAGAGGTGGATGAGGAGAGACAGGTAGAACTAAATGTAGAGGTAGAAAGTAAGTCAGTTGATGATGAACAAACTGAGCAAACCGATAAAGAGGAGTTAAGCAGCAAAAAAGATAAAGACAATTCCCAAAAATCCTTTTTTGATACATTCGATGAAGATTAAAGGTTCATCTATCTCGCTAAATGATATTAAATTCCACTCCAAAATTGGCCTTTATGATTTTGAGAAGGAGGAGGGTAATGATTTTATAGTAAACATATCTGTTCAGGTAGATAATCTTAGATATGATGACAAAATTTCAAGTACGGTCGATTACGGAAATATTTTTGACATAATCAATTCCGAGATGGTTAAGGAGTGTAACCTTATTGAAACTGTTGCTCACAAAATCTCTTTAAGAATTTATTCTGAAATCAAATCTGTAAATAATTGTAAATTAGAAATAATTAAAGTTAAACCACCAATAGAGGGAGAGGTTGGAAGTTCTAGCTTCGTCCTTGAGACCACAAAGTAATATGAATAGGGAAAATACACTTAAAGATTATATTACAAAGGCTAAGATTATTATTGAAGATGATAAAAAGCTAAAGAAATTAATTGAGGATGTCTTAGAGAAATTAAAAGAATTATCTAATGATAAAAAGTCTACAGAAAAATTAAATGAATCACTCAGGCTCTTTATCAGAATGGTCAATGCCTATACATCTAAAGAATACACATACGTTCCTTGGAAGACAATCTGTTTACTTGTTGCCGGTCTAATCTATTTTATTTATCCCATAGACTTAATCCCTGACTTTATACCTATTGCTGGTATTATTGACGATGTAGCTCTTATTGCATGGATATATGACTCAATCAAAGAGGATATTGATAATTTTTTGGAGTGGGAGAAAACAAAATTAAAATGAGAATTGTTGTCCAGAGGGTAAGTCAGTCAAACGTAGAGGTCTCAGGAGAGGTAATTGGTGAAATTATGGAAGGTCTCATGGTTCTTGTAAGTTTTGTTGATGAAGATAATGATACTGATCTTGACTGGATGACAAAAAAAATTATCAATCTCAGAATATTTAATGACGATGAGGGAAAGATGAATAGAAGTGTCCAGGAAGTAGCTGGAGATATTCTTCTTATCAGTCAGTTCACTCTCCACGGATCAACCAAGAAAGGGAATCGACCTTCTTTCATTAAGGCAGCAAAACCAGATTTTGCAAACGTTATGTATGAGAGATTTATTAAAGTATTGGAGCGGTCTCTAGGTAAAGAAATTCAGACAGGAGAGTTTGGTGGTGACATGAAAGTTAGTCTTGTCAACGATGGACCAACAACTATTATAATTGACTCAAGGAATAAGGAGTAAACTACTCTTCTGGAATAAATGTATAATTAAAAACTTTTTCAAATCCTCCTTCATCGCTTTTCCATCTTAAAGTACCATCATCAGTAATTCCAATAGTATAAGAGCCTGCATCATATGTATTTCCTTCACTTAAACATTCTAATGAAAATCTAACTGTATTTTCATTCTTTATTTCACCACTTGAAAACTCACAGCTCTGGCTATCATATCCCCAGGAATTATAAGAGTAAATACCATTTATATCATCAGATATATTCAGTATAATTTCAGTAATATTTACATAATCATTTTTATTTTGAGCCCCGGAAGCAGCTTGTTCATCAATCTCTTTTAAAAACACTTTGTATTGACCTCTCTTAAATTTTCTACCAGAGATATCAACCTTATCTTCTTTAATAGTGGCATTAGATATATCAACTTTATCATCAGAAATTTTTTCAATAACTAGTTCTAGAAGTTCTGAAAAAAGCTCATCAGTTCCATCTATGTTTCTTCTCCCCCAAAAATTTAAAGATGTATAATAATTATAAACATTTAACTTATCATAATCATAATCTGGAATTTCAATTCCTGCCTCTTCACTGACATCGGATTCAAAGGTCCAATCCCCAAAAACTGTTTGAACAGCAAAATTATCTTGCGGTAATAAATCTTGATTACCAGTTTGAAGTGAGATAAGATAAATTTTTGTAGCTTCATTAAGATATTGTGGAAAATATTCTTTATGTATTTTAAATAATTCAGAGGTAGCCTGATATGTGATTACCATATCTTCTAGATGGTTTTTATATATAGGTCTAATTAAATTTAAGTAGAAAGGATTACTTAAAATTTCCTCTGCTGAAGTAATTAATTTTTTAATAAACTCAGGATTATATCTTCCGAAATCATTAGAAGAATTAAAATTCATTCCCTGATCATGTGGTCCGGATAGGAAGACTTTAGTATCGAAAATTCTTTCAAAAAAAATAATTAGATTCTCATTAAAAACAGCATTTGCGATGAGATATTTAGACCTAAAACCAAAATCTAAACCCCATGTTGCCCAATCCCAATCTGTTTTTTCTTTACTTATTTTACGATCCCAACTTCCAATATGTTCAATGATAGTATTAATAGATTTATCAACCTTATCTACACATTTACCAAATTCGTCTTTCCCAAACCTACATGTTATTTCTTTTTCGACATCAGAGATTTTCCATACCCTATCATCATTAACTTTTTCAAAATAAATGTTATAAGTTATTTGCTTAATTAATTCATCGTTTGAGTCTATAAATGCCAAAACCCTACTTTTATCACCTACTTCAAACTCATCTAGTTTTTTAGAAAAATCATGAGAAGTTTGAATAAAAGAATAACCAGGATATTTATCTCCTAATACTCCATTATAGCTATTATTGTCACCAGGAATCTTTCCTATAAAACCATCATAAAAAGCAGAATACGGCGGTCTGGTATTATCAGCAACTTCAATTTTTACTTCATTTGGCACTACACCGATATCTTGAAAAATAGCAAAAGCCAAGAGTGAAGTATAATTTAAATTTTTATAATCATTGCTTTTTAATGTTTTTATTAAATTATCATTTGCCGTTTCTATTTTTTGAAATTCTTCAAAATAATTTGGTATTAAATCTTTACAGTAAGAATCTATAGCATCTATCAATTCATTAACATCATCCTCAACGTCATATCCATAATTTGAGTAGACCTCCTCATAATCAATTGAGTTACACGTGTAATTATTTTCTTTTAAAAAATTTAAAAACTGTTTAGAAGTTGGTATAGTTTGTGAGTAAGCAGAAAAGTTTATCAGAACTAATGAAATAAATACTTTGATACTTTTCAAATTATTTTTTATTTACAATCTTCTCCATTGTAAGCCCCTGTACCAAAATTGTAAATAGAACAACAGCATATGTAAGTATTAGTATAAGAGATTTAACATCTCCCATATCATCTGGTAAGTTAAGGGCAAGAGCTATGCTAAGTCCTCCTCTCAAACCACCCCAAGTTATAATTTTTGCGGTATTTTCTTCAAAATCTCTAAATTTTGAAAGGAAAACAATAGGTACTGACACACCAATGTATCTAGAGAGAACAACTAAAACTATTGTGATCACAGATAATGCAAGGTACACTAAATTAAAGCTATCAAAAATTAATATTATCTCCAGTCCTATAAGAATGAAGAGTATAGCGTTTAGCGTTTCATCAAGAAGATGCCAGAATTTATAGACATAGTCTCCCATAGCAAGTTCACTATCACCGTTACCGTCTTTTTCCTTGATGTGTTTGTTAAGATATAACCCTAAGATCACAACACCGAGAGGTCCAGATAGATGATACCTTGTTGCTATCACCGAAACAAATAAAACTAGAGCAAGTGTTATTAGGACTTCTAACTCTACGTGTTCATTTTCAATGTACCGAACAAGTTTAAGACCGAAATATCCTACTATTGCCCCAAGTGCTAGTCCTCCTATAACCTCCGTGAAAAATAAAACCCCGACTGAGTTGATTGTGACTTCGGTACCTGTTGTTTTTGCACCTAAAAGAGTAAGGAAGACGACAACTCCGATACCATCATTAAATAGAGATTCACCAGCAATCCTTGTTTCTGTTACAAGAGATAATTTCATCCTTTTTATTATTGATAGAACTGCAATAGGGTCAGTGGGTGCTATAAGGGATCCAAAAAGTAGACAATCAAGATAGGTTATTTCTAGTGATGAAAGCCCAAACATAGGAGCATTTAGTAAGTAGTAGGTAAGACTTCCTACAACGTAGGTTGAAAATAAAACTCCAAATGAAGCAAGGAGTAGTATTGTGAGCTTATCTTTTCTTAGGATGTGTACATTGATAGACATGGCACCAGCAAATAAAAGAAATGGCAGCATAACATTCATGAGCATGAAGTTAAAATCAAAACTTTCGGTGATGGTGTAGGCTATATCAAGAAATGTTGGAAAGAAAAAACCAAAAATTAGAATAACAATAGACAATGCTATTGCTAAAATCATCAAACCAATTGTCATCGGAAGCTTGAGGAATCTTAAGTTTACGATAGAGAAGAATGAAGCCAGTATAAGTAGTATGGTTGTCAGCTCGAGGATGTCAAGCCTTTTGTTTTCAATTAAGTTATACCCTTGATTTAGCTCTTCCACAAAAAAATTAATCTTATTAAAGAATATGTGAAAATAACTATAAATTTAAACATGACTATTCAAGAAGCTCAAAAAATTATTGATGACTGGATAAAAGAAAAAGGTGTAAGATATTTTAACGAGTTAACTAACACAACAATACTCATGGAAGAGGTAGGAGAGCTTGCCAGAATTATATCTAGGAAGTACGGGGAACAGTCATTTAAAGAGGGAGAGAAAGACCTTGATTTAGCAGATGAAATTGCGGATGTGATGTGGGTTCTTATTTGTATTGCAAATCAGACTGGAGTTGACTTGACAGAAGCCTTAAAAAAAAATATTGATAAAAAAAACTCTAGAGATTCAAGAAGACATCTCGATAACAAGAAGTTAAGATAATACTATCTGATTTCCTTCTAGTAAGGGAATAATCGGCTGTGAATTTAACCTCGAGCAAAATTCTATATCAATATTATTGTCGTATCCTGATAATCTTTTCGCGTGAGAAGATAGTTTCATTGTTTCTAGTATATCATTAGTGTTTTCATGAAGAGCTTTAGCCATTAGTGCAGTGTCAGATTCAATTTCAAAGTTATCCAGACCCGCAACGATTCCACCAGCGCAAAGGGTGTCTTCTAGATTAGTTTTACCAAGCCAACCTGAACATAGAAGGATGACATCTGATTCAGATTTTTTAATATGGTTGATTACTGATTCAATATTAAGAAAAGAGCATAATATTGTCTTCTCTGATCTCTCTGATTTGATTATAGCTTTTGATCCGTTACTTGTGGCTATCGCTACTTTTTTCCCCTTGATCTCTTTCTCTGTTAATTTTGTTGGAGAGTTACCGTAATCAAAACCGTCAACCTTTTTACCTAGCCTCTCAGCCATTATGATGTAATCATGATCTTTCAGGCTTTTACATTCCTCTAATGAACCGATAGGCCTAACGTGATCAGCACCTAGGAAGAGGAGTGTGTTTATTGTACTTGTCGCCCTAAGTACATCAATCACTACTACTATTTTACCTTTGTGATCGTAGTTATCAAAATATTGATGGGTGAGGCATACATCTACGCTTCTCATATGAATGGTCTTTTGGTAATTATAGCCTCAATTTTTTTTCCACGAACTTCTATGAATATTGATTTTGATTCTTTGTTTTCATTGTAATTGATATATCCCATTCCAATAGCTTTTTTTGTGTACGGTGAAATTGATCCACTTGTAACTTCACCAATAAGTAATCCTTCTGAATTTAAAATTTTATATCCTTTTCTAGGTATTCCCTTATCCTTTAATGTAAAACCAATTAATATTTTATTTGGTTTTTTTTCTCTTTCTCTACTAACAATTTCACTCCCTATAAATTCTATATCTTTCTTGCATATCCATCCAAGTCCAGACTCAATAGGATTTATTGAGTCATCGATGTCGTTGCCGTGGAGACAAAATCCCATTTCTAGTCTCAGAGTATCTCTTGCCCCCAGACCAATAGGCTTGATATTATGCTCTTCTCCCTCACTTATGATTGCACTCCACAATGTTTCAGCAAATTCATTTTTTACATATAGCTCAAAACCACCTGCGCCAGTATATCCTGTGGCAGATATCACCACATTACCATACTTACTGGTATCTTTCTCAATAAATGAATAGTACTTTACAATTGAGAGGTCTTTTTCAAATAATTTACTGCACACTTTTTCTGCATTTGGTCCCTGAACGGCAAAAAGAGAGATCTGATCTGAATGATTTTTTATTTCAACATTATAATCATTATTCTCATTTAACCAGAGGAAGTCTTTCTCCATGTTAGAAGCGTTTACTACTAACATATATTTATTCGAGCCCATATCGTAGACCAGTAGGTCATCTATAATACCGCCAGACCTGTTAAGTATTGATGAGTACTGTACTTTGCCCTGCTCAAGTTTATTAATATCATTGGTTGTTACTATCTGTAAAAATTTTTTTGAATTTTCGCCAGAAACAAAGAATTCTCCCATGTGAGATACATCGAAAACACCTACCTCATCTCTTACACAGTTATGTTCCTCTGCGATTGAAGTATACCACATGGGCATATTGTATCCAGCAAAAGGAACCATTTTAGCATTATTTTCTAAGTGAAATTTTTCGTTTTGGAGTGCTTTAGAATTCATTTTTCAAAGATAACTTTTAAAGTCTAATTTATATGAGTTTAAATGATTTCCTGTGTAAGTCAGTTATACCAAATTTTTTAATTGCATCCCTGTGAGATTTTGTAGGATATCCAAAGTTTTTATGCCAATCGTATTGATTATGTTTTTCTGATAATTTTTTCATCAGCTGATCTCTGTAGTTTTTTGCAATTATTGAAGCTGCTGCTATACTTAAATATTTTGAGTCACCTTTTATGATACATCTATGCTCGATGTCTTTATATTTTTTAAATTTATTTCCGTCTACTATTATATATTTTGGTATTATCCTTAAATTATCTAGTGCAGCATGCATAGCAGATATTGATGCATTTAAAATATTTTCTCTATCAATCCTTTTACTATCTATTTCTGATACAGACCAAGCTATGGCACTGGATTTTATTTCTTTTTCGATAAGAATTCTTTTTTTAGGACTAATTGTTTTCGAATCTTTTATTGACTCGTTAGAGTAGTTGTTCGGAAAGATAACTGACGCAGCAACGACAGGTCCAGCAATGCATCCTCTTCCGACCTCATCACAACCTGCCTCAAGAACTTTGCTCTGATAACATGATTTTAACACTTTTTAAGAATTTTATTTTACTAATAAAACAATTTTTTAAGAACTATGTCGTCTAATGAGTATAGAGTTTAAATCTATCTTATGAAAAAGATACTTGTTGCACTATTACTATTAATCTCAACGAATGTGGTAAACCATGTTTATGCTCAGGTTAGATCTGATTTAAGTCAGAGAATAGGTGAGATAAGAAAAAATAATATAGATAGTCAGAGTCCTCTAAGTGAACATAGGCTTGACGAGAGTCAGAAACAGAGGCTTAGATCCATCAACAGCATGTTCGACGTATTAATCTCTGGTCTTAGAAAAGAGGTGAAAAGGATGAAACTTGAGATAGAGTTAGAAAAATTAAATGATGAGGTTGATGTTGAAAAGATTAATAAACTTTTTGACAGAATTGCTCAGACCCAAGCCTCAATCTGGAAGGAGTCTTTCAAGAAGGAGCAAGAAATTAAATCAATGCTAAATGAGAGGCAGCTCATCATGCATGAAAAAATTATAAATAGAAGTTTTAGGAATGCTAAGAAGGCAAATCCTAATAACAAAAGATAGTGAATAGAGAACAAGTTTCTTACTAAGTAAAGTTTAACAACAATTCATACATAAAGCCCGAGAGATCGGGCTTTTCTTTATATTTACTCCCGATGGAAATTAAAGATCATTTACTTAAAAATTTATCTCTTTCGTTTCCAATCATGATAAGTCAGTTAGGTCACATAACTGTCGGAGTTTTTGATAGTCTGATGATCGGAAAAGTTTCAGTATCCCAGTTGGCTGCGGTCTCATTGGCAACATCCATATTTTCTTTCATTCTACTCTTTTGTATTGGTTTATCGTATGGAATAACCCCACTAATATCATCATCAGACAGAGGAAAAAAATATGTTTCATCCATATTATATAATGGAATGTTAGTCAACGTTATATCCTGCATATTGCTCGTTTCTTTTGTTATCTTGACTAAGCACTTGTTATCTTATCTTGGACAGGATGAGGAAGTGTTATTCCATACCTACTCATACTTAGATATTATATGTATATCACTTATCCCTCTCATTCTATTCCAGACATTTAAACAATTTATTGAAGGTTTAGGATTCACAAAACCGTCGATGTATATTTCTGTGATATCAAATGTCATAAATGTTGTTTTAAATGCTGTCCTGATTTTTGGACTATTTGGATTTCCGAGGTTAGAAATTATTGGAGCCGCCTATGCTACTTTAATTAGTCGTATTATCATGTTTTTACTAATTTTAATATACTGCCTAAACGATAGGAGATTCAGTAAATATATCCTTAAGACAAAATTTCTTATTAACCTGAATCATATCAAAGATATTTTTAGAATTGGATTTGCCTCCGGACTCCAATATATTTTTGAAGTAGGGGCATTTAGTGTTGCTACAGTAATGACTGGTTCTATCGGTGCAATCCATCTCGCTGCACACCAGATAGCTCTTAACCTAGCAAGTATATCGTATATGGTTGCATCAGGAATTGGATCAGCCTCTATGATTTCACTTAGTTATTACGACGGTAAAAGAAACTTTGAAGATATGAGAAGATCAGGTTTTGCTTGTTTTTTATTGGTATTTATTCTTATGATAGTTTCAGCTCTAGTTTTTATAATCTTTAGAAATTATCTACCTGTATTGTATGTAGATGATACCAGCGTTATAAATATTGCATCAACATTACTGATTATTGCTGGTCTTTTTCAGATATCTGATGGAATTCAGGCAGTAGGTCTTGGCATATTAAGAGGTATCAGAGACATAAAAAAACCTACTATTGTTACTTTTATTTCGTACTGGATAATATCAATTCCTCTCTCTTATTTCTTAGGTATTGAGTACGGATATGGTGTTTATGGTATATGGATTGGGCTGAGTGTTGGCTTAACTCTTGCAGCAATTTTTCATGTTACAAGATTTAATTACCTTACATTTGTTAAAAAATAAGATGAATATTTTTACTGTCATTTATTCGGTATATGGACTATTAATATTCTCATCTCTTTTCATTTTTTTTTCAATTCCACTTCTTCTTGGTATCTGGTTTAAAAGTTTAAAGAAAATGGCCTATTGGGCTCATCACAAAATTGCAAGGATATTTTTTGCTTGTATTTTTATTCCTCTTAAAATTCGATATGAGGAAGGTGTTGACCTAAAAAAACAATACATCATTATTTCAAATCACTTCTCTTACATCGACATACCAGCCATAGCTGCTCTTAACATCCCATTCAAGTTCATCGGTAAGATGCAAGTGAATGAGATTCCAGTCCTTGGCTATATTTTTAAGAATTTACATATAATGGTTGACAGAGATAGTAAGGACAGTAGAAGACAAACTTATATCGATTCTTTTAAGGCTATTGATGAAGGGTATAGCATTGGAATTTTTCCTGAGGGAGGAATAAAAACAGAAGGCGTTCCAAAATTAGCACCATTTAAAAATGGTGCTTTTGCGATGGCACTAGAGAAACAGATACCTATTCTCCCAGTATCTCTGATTGGCGCATACAAGATTATGAAGGGTTCTTTCTTTATTTCTTGGAGCCCTTGTGAGATTATATGTCACAAACCAATTCCAACAGACGGATACACAACTGACGACGTCAAAAAGTTTAGTGACATGTGTTATGAAACTCTCCAGGGTGAACTAGACAAGTCATACAAAGAATAAGTTTTTTCCCTAATTTATTAATCGAAAAAAAGTAAATTTATTTATTATGTTCAAAAATAAATTTTCTTATGGTTCTGATAAACTTACCCCTGAGATGGCTATTAAAATTGCAGAGGGGGAGGTTCTGGCATCAATTGACAATTCTCAGATAGATAAAATAAATAAATCAAGAGAGACAATAGATAAATTATCTGATTCAAGTGAGGTTATTTATGGGGTAAATACTGGATTTGGTGTACTTTGCAATACAATCATATCGGAGGAACAATCTAATGAACTTCAGGAAAATTTACTTAGGAGTCATGCTGTAGGGGTTGGCAAAGACATACCATTACTAGTATCAAAAGTAATGATGGTACTTAAAATTCATTCCCTGTCACTAGGTTTTTCAGGAGTAAGGCTGGACATAATTCAAAGGTTAATTTTTTTACTGGAAAATGATATTATTCCAGGCGTTCCAACTAAAGGTTCCGTCGGTTCCTCTGGTGACCTAGCACCTTTAGCACATTTATGCCTACCACTTATCGGAGAGGGATATGTATACAAAAATGGAAAAAAGCATATCGCTTCTGAAATACTGGACAAAGAAGGTATTGAACCAATTAAAATTGGAAAAAAAGAGGGTCTAGCCCTGATTAACGGTACTCAATTTATAAGCGCATTTACCTGTGTCTCATTATTAAGATTTAAGAATTGCCTAGATAATGCAGATATCATTTCTGTAATGAGTTTGGAGGGTACCCTAAGCTCAGTCTCTCCATTCCATTCATCAATATCTGAGCTTAGAAATTATGCTGGTTCTTCGCATGTATCAAAGAAAGTTAGGGAATTAACTAAAGACTCAGAGATCTTAAACTCACATATCGATTGTGATAAGTTACAAGATCCATACTCCATCAGATGCATTCCCCAAGTACATGGAGCTAGTTGGGATGCTTTCTACCACCTCGAAAATGTTTTAAATATTGAGTTAAATTCTGTGACAGATAATCCTTTAGTTTTTGATAACAATATCATTAGCGGAGGAAATTTTCATGGACAGCCCGTAGCTATACCAATTGACTACAACGTTATTGCAGCATCAGAACTTGGAAATATTTCTGATAGGAGGACATATTTACTTCTCAAGGGAAATAATTCAGTCCCAAAACTTCTCATAGAAAATTCTGGAGTAAATTCTGGATTTATGATTTTACAATATACCTCTGCAGCACTCTCTAGTGAAAATAAGAATTTATGCTTCCCAGCTAGTGCTGACTCAATTACTACCTCACTGGGTCAGGAGGATCATGTGAGCATGGGTTCAATTGGAGCTGTAAAATTTTTAAAGGTTATCAAAAACTTAGAAAAAATTCTTGCAGTTGAATTATTATGTTCCGCTCAAGCAATTGACTTCTTGCGACCTCTGAAATCTTCTAAAAAAATTGAAGAATGTCATAAATTAATAAGATCAAAAGTTGATTATGCACTTAAAGACAGAATCTTCTACGATGATATTCGAGAGGCAACTAAACTTATTAAGTCTGGAAAATTAGTAGAACTAACAAAATAATGATATGGATTTATCTACATTCTTAAGTAAATATGCAAACCATCCCAATTATAAGTCTCCAACTGGATCCACTTTGAATACAAAGAGTTGGCTTACAGAGGCTCCGCTAAGAATGTTTTTAAATAACCTAGATGCTGAAGTAGCAGAGGATCCGAATAGTCTTGTAGTTTATGGTGGAACAGGTCAAGCTGCTAGAGATAGAAAATCAGTAGAAAAAATTATTGAAGTACTCTTAACATTAGAAGAAGATGAAAGTTTACTTGTTCAATCTGGTAAACCTGTTGGGAAGGTAAGGACTCATGCCGACGCGCCTAGAGTGCTAATTGCTAATTCTAATCTGGTACCTGCTTGGGCAAATTGGGATCATTTTGAGGAATTGAAGAGGGAGGGATTGATGATGTATGGTCAGATGACAGCTGGTAGTTGGATATATATTGGAACTCAGGGAATACTCCAGGGTACATATGAGACATTTGTAGCTTGTGCCAACAAACACTTCAACGGATCGCTGAAAGGTAAGCTATTGGTCTCAGGTGGTTTAGGTGGGATGGGAGGAGCTCAGCCTCTTGCTGCTACGATGGCAGGAGCTACTTTCCTAGGAGCCGATATTGATCCTGAAAGGATTGAGAAAAGGTTAAAAACAAGATATATAGATAAGATGACAGACTCCTACGAGGAAGCTAGAGACTGGGTTCTTGAAGCGAAGAGAAGAGGTTTGAATGTCTCCGTTGGTCTTGTAAGTGACGTAGGTGATATGCTAGAGAAACTTCTAGAGGACGACATAATTCCTGAAATTCTTACAGATCAGACATCTGCCCACGATCCTGTTTTCGGTTATGTTCCTAACGGTATGAGTTTAAGTGATGCAAAGTGCTTGAGAAAGAATGACCAGTCTAAGTACAAGAAGTTATCTCTAAAAAGTATGGCTCGTCATGTATCCTTGATGCTAGAAATGAAGAAGAGAGGCTCTATAACATTTGATTATGGAAATAACCTAAGAGAATTCGCTAAGATGGGTGGCGAGCTAGATGCTTTCGATTTTAAAGGTTTTGTTCCTGAGTACATAAGGCCATTATTTTGTGAAGGTAAAGGCCCATTTAGGTGGGCTGCTCTTTCAGGTGATCCTGAGGATATCTATGTAACAGACAAAGCTCTTATTGAAGCATTTCCTGAAAATAAAGACATGATTAAATGGTTGGAACAAGCCAAAGAAAAAATTCAGTTCCAAGGTCTGCCTTGTAGAATTTGTTGGCTGGGGATGGGGGAGAGAGAGAAGGCAGGTCTTATATTTAATGACCTTGTTAAATCCGGTAAGGTGTCTGCTCCGATAGTAATAGGTAGAGATCACCTAGACTGTGGTTCAGTTGCCTCTCCAAATAGGGAGACGGAAGGCATGAAAGATGGCTCTGATGCAGTATCTGACTGGCCATTACTTAATTTAATGTCAAACACTGCTGGTGGCGCAACATGGGTTTCTTTTCATCACGGTGGTGGAGTTGGAATGGGTTACTCTCAGCACGCAGGTATGGTTGTACTGGTTGATGGATCCCAGAGAGCTGAGAGATGTGTCAGAAGAGTACTTTACAACGATCCCGCAATGGGAGTCTTTAGACATAACGACGCAGGCTATAAAACCGCAAAGGATCATGCTAAAAAATTTAACTTAGAAATTTAATTTTGAAAAAATTAATAGGTCCATTTTGTCAGATATTAACGATGGAGAATCTTCCTTTAAGTGGTTCAGTATCTGATGATCAGCTTAAAATAATAAGAAATGGAGGCGTTATAATTGATGGGGAGAAGATAATAAAAACTGGACATTTTAATGATCTCAGAAAAGAAGTATCTGATATAATAGAAATAAGTTCTTCAAAGGTGCTCCTCCCAGGATTTATTGATAGTCACACACATATCTGTTACAGCGGAGACAGGTCTTCTGAGTTTTCCAAAAGAAATTCAGGGGTCCCATATCAAAAAATATTAGAAGAGGGTGGAGGGATTCATAATACAATGAAGGCAACTGCTGAGGTAACTGATGATGAGCTAGTAAACTCAACATTGTCAAGATTAGATAGACATTTTAGCGAAGGAGTAACGACTTGTGAAATTAAAAGTGGTTATGGGAGCACTATTGAAAATGAGTTGAGATTATTAAGAATAATTAATAAAATCAAGAAAATTCATCACTCTGATGTGATTCCAACATGTCTAGCAGCTCACGTTAAGCCAATGGGTTTTGAGTCAAATGACGTGTATCTTGGCTCTATTATTGATGAAGTCATACCTATCTTGAAAAAGGAAAACTTATCAAATAGAATAGACATATTTACAGAGGAAAAGGCTTTTAGTATTGACGAATCTACCAGATACCTAAATAAATTATCTAAGATATTTGATATCACTGTTCACGCAAATCAGTTCTCCTCTGGAGCTGTAAAAGTTGGTGTAGATGTTGGGGCTAGAAGTGTTGATCATCTGGAAATAATTAACGACGAAGAAATAGAATATTTATCTAGATCTGATACTAGTGGTGTTATACTTCCTGGATGTAGTATTGGTCTAGGACTTCCTTTTGCTCCTATAAGAAAATTATTAGATAATAATTGCAAAATTTCAATTGCAACTGACTGGAATCCAGGTTCTGCACCTATGGGAGACTTATTAACACAGTGTTCTATGCTCTCTTCTTTTGAGAAATTGTCATCTGCTGAAATTTTTTCATCCATAACATTTAGAGCTGCCTATTCTTTAGGTTTAAGTGACAGAGGGAAAATATCTCCAGGGATGATTGCTGACTTTATTACTTTTGATTCATCAGATTATAGAGAAATACTTTATAACCAAGGTAAAATGAAACCGACCTTGAAATGTAAAAGAGGTAAAATCTATAATTAATATTTACTTTTGTAAATATGAATCAAATTATTGAGTGTGTACCCAACTTCTCTGAGGGAAGAGATAAGTCAGTAATAAATAAAATATCTGAAGCTATATCTTCAACCGAAGGTGTCTATCTTTTAAATGTTGACCCAGGTAAAGCTACAAATAGGACAGTTATGACATTCGTTGGGGAGCCTGAGGATGTTATCCATGCCGCTTTCAATGCTGCTAAAGTTGCTAGTGAGTTAATAGATATGTCAAAACACTCTGGTGAACATCCAAGATTTGGTGCTATGGATGTGTGCCCTCTGATACCCGTTTCCAATATTACTTTCGATGAATTAATTCCTTACGCACATAAGCTAGCAGAAATGATATCCAAAAAACTTGGTATACCTATCTACCTATATGAAAAAGCTGCACAAAAAAATGAAAGACAGAATCTCGCAAATGTTAGGTCTGGTGAATATGAAGGTCTTGAAGAAAAAATCAAAAAGAAAAATTGGAAACCTGATTACGGATTAAAATTTAATAAGAAGTCTGGCGTCTCAGCTATCGGGGTACGTGATTTTTTAATTGCTTATAACATAAATTTAAATACCAAGTCAACAAGGCTTGCAAACGCTATTGCTTTCGATGTTAGAGAAAAAGGAAGAATCAAAAGGAAAGGTCACCCAGTGATCGGAGAGATTGTTTATGACAAGTCTGGAAACCCTGAGACTATACCTGGATCTTTGAAATATGTGAAGGCAATTGGATGGTATATTGAAGAGTTTGGAATTGCACAAATTTCCATGAATCTAACAAATATTAACAAAACACCAATTCATAAAGTTTTTGATGAGGTTTGTGAGAAAGCACAAAATAGGGGAGCTATTGTAACCGGCTCTGAGCTTGTTGGTTTGATACCTCTCAATTCTATTCTAGATGCTGGTATTTATTTTTTAAAAAAACAGAATAGATCCATTGGAATACCTGATAGTGATATAATTGATATAGCCATTGAATCTTTAGGTTTGAATCAAGTCAAAAAATTTTCTCCTAAAAAAAATATAATTGAATACTATCTAGATGATATTAAGAAAAAACAAAAATTATCCGAGTTATCACTCAATAATTTTTCTGATGAGGTCTTGAGAGAATCTCCTGCTCCAGGAGGTGGATCAGTTTCTTCTTGTGTGGGTGCCTTAGGATTATCTCTTGCAGGTATGGTTGCAAATTTATCATGTAATACAAGAGGATGGGAAAAAGATGTAACTAAGTTCAGTGAAATAGCAGATGATGTTAATAAAATAAGAGAGGATTTATTGAAATTAGTTGATGAAGATGCAAACGCTTTCAGTAGTAGTATGTCAGCATATAAATTACCAAGTTCTAACGATAAAGAGAAAAAATATAGGTCTGGGGAAATAAATAGGGCAACTATTTATGCGGCAGAAGTACCGCTAAATATTATGAAAAAATCTTTTGAAGGTTATAAGTTTTTAAGTCTCTTGTCAAAAGAGGGAAATCAAAATTCTATCTCTGACGCAGGGGTTGCTTGTCTTTGTGTTCACACAGCAATTCATGGCGCATACCTGAATGTTATAATTAACATTAAAGACCTTGATGATGATAGAGGAATTGGACTAGAAGCCAAAAATATTTTATCTCAGTCTAAGAAAGAGAAAGAAAATATTATCAAATTCATTCAAGGAAAAATATAATCTGTCAATAAATTATATAAATTTATAGAATGCAGGAAATCAATGAATTTCTTATATTAATTGACCAGTATCTTGGTAGCTCCTGGTGGTTTGTTCCGTTACTCTTAGGTACAGGTATTTTTTTTACAGTATATCTAGGATTTCCTCAAGTAAGGTACTTTTCCTTTGCGCTCAAAGTTGTTAGGGGTCGATTTGATAAAAAATCAGATCAGGGTGACACCTCTCATTTTCAAGCATTAACAACGGCTTTATCTGGTACGGTTGGTACAGGAAATATTGCTGGGGTTGCTTTTGCTATCCACCTTGGTGGTCCGGCAGCCTTATTCTGGATGCTTGTAACTGCTATGGTCGGTATGACCACAAAATTTGTGGAAGTAACATTATCCCATAAATACAGAGAAAAAATTTCTGATGGAACAATGTCTGGAGGTCCCATGTATTTCATGAAGAATGCTAACTTTCTACTCCTAGGTAAAAAGATTGACATGAAGTGGGTTGGTATTTTATTTGCTTTTGCAACCGTGCTATCATCTTTTGGCACTGGTAGTCTACCTCAAATTAATAGTATTTCTAACTCTATATATTCTTCATTTGGTATTGATAAGATGCTTACTGGTGGGATTTTAGCTATATTATTAGGTGTTGTAATTATTGGAGGTATAAAAAGAATTGCAAAAATTACTGAAAGATTAGTGCCATTTATGGCTATAGTGTATGTTATTGGAGCCTTTTCTGTGATATTATTCAATCTCGAGAATATAGTTCCCTCATTTATCTCTATTTTCTCTGAATTCTTTACCGGTAGTGCAGCTGTCGGAGGATTTTTAGGTGCATCGGTTTCTTTTGCTATATCTAGAGGTGTTAATAGAGGTTTATACTCTAATGAAGCTGGTCAGGGATCAGCACCAATAGCTCATGCTTCAGCTAAAACAAATGAGCCCGTATCTGAGGGGCTTGTTGCAATTCTTGAACCCTTTATTGATACAATTATAATTTGTACCATAACTGGTCTTGTTCTTTTATCCTCTGGTGTATGGAATGAGAAACATCATAACTTATTTGCCAGGGCAGACCTTGAAGTTTTAGATCGAGTTTATAGTGAAAATAACAATGAAGATGTTGAGAATCTATTTAACTATCTAAACGGAAATAGTACGATAGATAAATATAATGGTTCATTAGTTGTTAGTTCTGGAATAATTCAGGAAGAATTAACACTTATCCATGCAAGATCAATAGCAGAGGATATTTTAGTTTATGATAATGATGGAGAATTGTATACTGGTAACCTGACAGTTATTAGTGGTAAAATTCAAGAAATCTTAAATATTGAAGGGAAGTCATTGGTTCATAGTGCACCCCTTACAGCTATTGCATTTGATAGGGGATTTCTTGGAGACTACGGGAATTATATTGTCAGCATCGGTCTTCTATTATTTGCTTTCAGTACTGCAATTGCTTGGTCATACTATGGAGATAGAGCCATGACTTATCTTTTTGGTGCAGGCTCTGTAATATATTTTAGAATAGTTTATGTTATAGGTTTTTTCATAGCATCGTTTGCAGACACTACTATAATTTGGAATGTTTCTTTAATAACAATTGCGTTGATGACAGTTCCTAATTTAATTGGCCTTATCTGGTTAAGACAAGAGGTTAAATCAACTATCAAAGAATACTGGATTAATTTCAAGAAGGAGTGGCCAAATGAAAAGACACCAGAATAATTATCTATTCTAACCCTTTATCTATTTCAGATATAATGTGGTCTATCTTTTTATAAACTTTATCTGAATCCTCCTCGGTATTTTTATTTTCTTTCAGAAGAACAGATAATTTAAATGCAATCATTGCAAGGACGTCCTGAAGGTCATCAATATTCATTTGTTTCTTAACTTCAGAAATTTTATTGTTTAGTTCTTTCCCAATTTTCCTTATTTTTTGTTCTTCGCTCATTGGAACTTTCATAGGGTATGACCTATTCCCAATTACAATTTTTATAGATAAGTTACCCATATTTAACCTTTTAAACTTTCAATAAGATTGTCAATAGTTTCAATTGTGTAATCAATCTCTTTTCTTATTTCTGAAGTATCCTGACTTGGAGTTGTATCTGATATGTTATTTAATAGTTTAAAATCCTTTATAACTCCATCAATTTCTAAGTCTGTAACCTTTTCCTTTAATTCTTTATTTTCTTTTTTAAGTTCATTAAACTTTGTTATTAGTATAGAAAACTTGCTCTCAAGTTCAATTATTTTATTTGATAGGTTATTAGACATATTACTTTCTAATTTCTGCATTTAATTCTTCTTCAAATACTTTAATTAGTTTATCCATAGTACTGTTAATTTCTTTCTCACCTAATGTCTTACTTTCATCTTGTAGTATAAACCTCATAGAGTACGCAATCCTATTTGATCCTAGGGGGTCACCTTCATAGATATCATATAGTGATACTTTTTTAAGGATCTTATGCTTATTTAAATTAATAACTGATATTACTTCATAGTATTTTACATCTTTATTCAAGACTAGGGAGAGATCCCTTTGAACTTGTGGAAATTTTGGAATTTCAGAAAATTTAAACTCTTTATCAAAATTCACAATGAGATTAGGCCAGTCAATTTCAGCGTGGTATACATCTTGAGTAATTTCAAAAGTTTTTAATATCTCTTCTTTTACCTTACCAACTTCTCCAAGAACTACTCCATTCGATATGATCTCTACACACATATCTAATGTTTTCGAGTCTGCTTTTGGTTTGGTTTCAAAATCACTAATTCTTGCTATGTTTAATACTTTATTTGTGATATTGATCACATCGAATAATGACATATTTTCTGGTTTGTTAACAAAATGTTCTTCCTGCTTTAAACCAGTCATATATATTCCAATTTTACTACTTTCTTTGTATTCTTTTTCCTCGAGACTGTATGCCTTGTCAAATTCGAAGAATTTAAGATTTTTTTGTTTTCTATTTATATTATATCTAATTGAGTCTAAAGATGTAAATAATAACTTTTGTTTGAGGATAGCATGTTCATCACTTAATTTATTTACCATCTCAACTGTTTTTTCATTATCCCAATAACTAAATTTTCTAAGCTTATTAGTTGTTAGGGAATTTGTAGTTATTTCAAAAAATCCAGAATTAAGTAACGTATTGAATACGTTATTTAATATTTGATCCTGTCTTGAAGATACCCTCTCAACGGACAGGAAGTTACTCTTATTTGATTTAGATATTTTTAAGTTATTGTATCCATAAACTCTTAGTATCTCCTCTAGAATGTCAGCTTCTCTTGTCACGTCAACTCGGTAAGGTGGAACATTTGCAACAAGTACACCCTTTTTTTCTTTAACCTCAATATCTAAAGAATTTAATATTTTAATTATTTCCTTAATATTAAAATTATGACCAGCTAATTGATTTATTCTCTCCAAATTGAATTCAACGTTTTGATTTTCAATTTCTTTAGTATAAATATCATATACTTTTGAAGTCACGGCTCCCCCTGAATATTTACATATGAGAAGTGCAGCATATTTTAATGCATAGATTGTTATGTTAGGGTCAATTCCTCTTTCAAACCTGTAGGAAGCATCAGTTTTTAATTGGTGATTCTGACTTGAAGTTCTGATATCGGATGGATTAAAATATGCACTTTCTAAAAAAATTTTTGAGGTTTTATTAGTAATTCCTGAATTTTCTCCTCCAAAAACACCTGCTATACACATTGGATTACTGTTACCATCACAAATCATCAAATCGTTATCGTTGAGAGATCTTTTCTCTCTATCTAATGTTATGAACTTCTCATTTTTTTTGGCGTATTTGACTATTATTTTATTCTTTTTAATTTGATCAAGGTCAAAAGCGTGGAGAGGTTGACCAAGGCTGTGTAATACATAATTTGTTATGTCAACAATGTTATTAATTGGATTAATTCCTATCGCGTTTAGATGGTCCTTAATAAAAGATGGAGATTCCATCACTTTTACCCCTTCGATTATACATCCAGCATATCTAGGACATGCATTCTTTTCATCAATTTTAATATCAATTTTTGAGTTTTCTTGATTTTTAAATGATGAGATATCAGGCAAATTAATATTTTCTCCAGTAATTGCTTTAATGTCTCTAGCAACACCTAGGTGTGACGCTGCATCGGCTCTATTAGGTGTCAGTGATATGTCAAAAGTTGTGTCATCAAGAGGGTTTAAATAATTATCTGCACTATCACCTACTTTAGCATTTTTTTCTAAAACAATTATACCTGAATGCGATTTACCAACTCCTATTTCATCCTCAGCACAAATCATTCCATCAGAATCAATACCTCTTATTTTTGTTTTTTTAATTTTAATTTTATTTCCGTCTATTGTTTTTATTGTTGTTCCCGGTATTGCAACTACTACCTTCTGTCCAACTTCTATATTTTTTGCACCACATATAATACTTGAAATTTTGTCGTCTAAATCAACTTTTGTAATACTCAGTCTGTCTGCGTCTGGATGTTTTTTAATCTCTTTTATCTGACCAACACGAAGTTTTTTTAGAAGATCATTGTCTGGTGTTAATGTAATGACATCATCAACCTCTAATCCAACATTAGTAAGAAGAGATTCAATTTCCTCTGGACTTTTATTGATTTTTATGAAGCTTTTAAGCCAGTTTAGTGAGATTTTCATATTATATAAAGTTAATAAATATATTAGTTTAAATAGCCGAGACTACACTAAATGAACTTAAATACTTTTTAAATTTTTTCTCCTGCTTCTATCTTTATATCAATATAGTTTCTTTTTGAAGGTATCGGGCAGCTAAATTTTTTATCATAAACACAAAATGGATTGTATGATTTATTAAAATCTAACTCTATTCTCTTAGCATTATCAAAATCAATGTCTATATACCTTCCACCTGCATAGGTTGAAACTTTATTAGTCCTATCAAGGAAGCAAAAGAATAATTTACCTTTATTTTCGCCATCCAGATATTTGTAAACAGGTAGCGTAAAATTTTTTCTTCCTAATCTAAAAGTCAGATTGGCAAAATCTATGAATGTTTCTGAGTCTCCGGTTGATGTTGCTAAAGTGAGAGTGTCAGTATCTTCATTACTTTCTACTCTAGCTATTACTTTAAAATTAATGTTAGCATCATAATATTGAATCTTATAATCTGAGTTTGCTAGTGGTGATTTAGCTGATGAATATAAAAATTTTTCTCTCTCATTTCTATATTCTACTAGTGTTTCTGCGTACTTACCGTATTCTACATTTGAATTATATAGGTAGTAGGAGATTGATAGAAAAATTGAAAGAAAAAGAATAGGGAGTACCCCTCTCATTTTGAGCAGGTTCTATTTTAAAGAATTTACTTTCTTAACAAGTTTCGACTTTAAGTGTGCAGCATTATTTTTATGAATGATATTGTTCTTAACAAGTTTATCAATCATTGATACTGCCTTAGGTAAAGTCTTTTTAGCTGCTGCCTTTTTACTTTCTTGCTCAAGTTTTTTCACAAACGATTTTGTTGACTTGTGCTGATACTTATTTCTAAGCTTCTTTGACTCATTAGATCTTATCCTTTTAATTGCTGATTTATGATTAGCCATATTTAATATTAAGTGTGCAAATCTAAATTTTTATTTATTATACTCAAAAAAACTATATCTTTTTTATTGAAGGATACATCAAATATTGATGTAACAATTTATTTGATCAAAGGGTAGGGTATTTGTTTTTTGAAATATATTTATTAAAAAAAAGTCAATATTATTTGATTTTTCCAATTTAAAATTATTTTTTAGCGGTTGGTATTAAACTTTCAAAAGATGTATTGGACATTAGAACTTGTTAACCATTTAGAAGATGCTCCCTGGCCTGCAACTAAAGATGAATTGATAGAATTTTCGATTCGTACCGGAGCACCTGCTGAAGTTACTGAAAATCTACAAGAGCTTGAAGATGATGGTGCGCCTTACGAAAGTATTGAAGAGATTTGGCCTGATTATCCAACTAAAGATGATTTCTTCTTTAATGAAGATGAATACTGATCAAAATAAATAAGATCATGATTATTAGTTATTTTTATATTCTCAATTAAACCCTCTACAAGATTTATCTTAATATTAAACATATCAAATAGACTCGCTTCATCATTAAAGTGTCCCATTGGTAAATTTTCCATACAATTTTTAATGTCTGATACTTTATATACTTGGGGAGTTTGAATTTGAACATATTCTGATCTATTCACACTATGATTATTATGATTATTTATTTTTCTCAGTGAATTAACCACTCTTGTAAATGGAACAGCATTCCCATTTTTATAAGCTTCTTGAAATAATTTTTTGACAAATCCTTTCATTATGAAAGGTCTCACTCCATCATGTATGGCAACATACCCAGAATCATCATTAATATTATTGATTCCATTTCTGACAGATAAATTTCTCTCTTTATCACCTCTTATTAAATCAACTTTGTCATCAACATATTTACTGATCAATTTTTTCCATTTTGAGAAATTGTCATGTGGCAAAACAATTATGAACTTTGTACTTTTTAAGGTTTTAACCTTGTTGAAGGTGTGTATCAATATTGGTATTTCATTAACCTCGATAAACTGTTTTGGTAATTCTGACTTCATTCTCTCACCACTACCAGCAGCCATTAAAATAAAATAATTATTCATAATTAAATTAAATTATCATAAGAGCATCACCATAAGTGTGAAACATATACTTTTCTTTTATTGCAACTTTGTAAACTTTCATTATTTGATCAAAACCTCCAAATGCAGAGGCCATCATAAGAAGAGTGGATTTAGGTGAATGAAAATTTGTAATCATTGCTCCACATATTTTAAAATCATAAGGAGGAAATATGAACTTATCTGTCCACCCTGATTTTGCCTTTAATAAATCATTTGCTGTTACTGCTGTTTCTAGAGTTTTCATAGTTGAAGTTCCAACAGCAAAAATCCTTTTTCCATTTTTAATAGCTTCATTAACTATTTCAGCTGTTTCTTCTGGAATAGAATAATTTTCAGAATCCATTTTATGTTTAGTAAGATCTTCTACATCAATATCTTTAAATGTACCTAGTCCAGTATGAGAGGTGATATTTACAATTTTAACCCCTTTAAGTATTAATTTTTTTAACAGTATATCTGTGAAGTGAAGTCCAGCTGCGGGGGCTGCAACAGCACCAATATTCTTTGCATAAACTGTCTGGAATCTTTCTTCATCTTTTTTATCAACTTTTCTTTTGATTTCTTTTGGTAAAGGAGTTTTTCCATATTCTTGAATTATATCATGAAAGTTTCTTTCATTATCCTCAGGTATAAACCTAATTGTTCTTCCTCTCGAAGTTGTATTGTCAATAACTTCAGCTACGAGTTCCCCTTCACCAAAATATAATTTATTACCAACTCTTATTTTTCTTGCAGGATCTACCAAAACATCCCAAAGGTTTAGATCAGGGTTAAGTTCTCTTAATAGAAAAACCTCAATTTTTGCTCCAGTTTTCTCTTTCTGTCCATATAATCTAGCAGGAAAAACTTTAGTATCATTTAGTACAAGTACATCATCTTCTTTGAAATATTTCAAAATATCTTTAAACTGTTTATGCTCAATTTTTCCTGAGTCTTTATGCACAATCATAAGCCTTGATTCGTCTCTGTTTTCGGCTGGATGTATGGCGGTTCGTGTCGATGCTAGCTTAAAATCAAATTCAGAAAGTTTCATATTAAATTTATAAAATTAACGTAGTTTTGAGGTTTGCAAAGCTAAATAATTGTTTTAACATACCTTTAATTTATGAAATTATTTTTTAGACTTCTAAGAGAAAGTTTTATATTTTCATTCAATGCCATTATAGCAAATCCTGTAAGGACAATACTCTCTTTGTTAGGTGTTACAATTGGAATTTTCACAATTATAGCAGTACTTACTACGGTAGATTCTCTCGAGAAAAGTATAAAAGATAACCTTAGTTTTCTAGGCACTGACAATATTAGAGTTGAGAAATGGCCCTGGGATTTTGATAACCCATCCTACGAATGGTGGAAATTTTGGAAGAGGCCTGAGCCAACATACAGAGAATATGAATTTCTAAAGGAAAATTTATCATCTGCATTATCTGTTGAAATTTCTACAAATAGAGGTATATCGAACGTTAAATATTTAAATAATAGCTCATCAGTTGACAACCTAAATGGTGTGGTTTATGAAAATCAGTTTTTTAACGACTGGGATTTTATAGCAGGAAGGTTTTTTACCCAGAACGAGACAATTATTGGTCTTGACGCTGTGATTATTGGTTATAAGATTATGAAGGACCTCTTCAGGTCACCAGAGAATGCTATTGGAAAGCAAATTAAGATAAAAGGGAGGTCATTTACTGTAATTGGAGTGCAGAGTGAGCAGGGTGAATCTTTTGGTGGCGGCGACTCTTACGACAGGCAGATGTCGATACCATTCAATACATTTAAAAAAATGTTTAGGGTTGGGGGAAAAGGAAGTAATGCGGTCATAAGAATAAAAGGTGACTCTAAGATAGATCCAGGACTAGTTAATTTAGAGTATGAAGTTAAGGGTCTGTTAAGAGCTAAAAGAGGTCTTAAGCCAATTGAAGAAGATAATTTTGCAATCAACAGGCCTGAGTACCTAGCCTCATTCGTTTCAATTATTTTTGGTACAATAAGTATTGCTGGTTGGGTGATTGCTAGTTTTTCTATTCTTGTGGGTGGTTTCGGTATAGCAAATATCATGTTTGTTTCAGTCAAGGAGAGGGTGCCTATTATAGGTCTTCAAAAATCCCTTGGAGCCAAATAATATTTCATATTAACACAGTTTCTATTTGAATCTTCATTTCTCAGTATTTTTGGTGGTTTGATTGGAATCTTTTTAGTTTTCCTTATTACCCTACCTGACTTTGGAAGTTTTGATCTTGTAATATCTTTAAAAAATATTATTATAGGCGTATCTATATCAACAGTTATTGGTGTACTTGCAGGATTTTTCCCTGCATTATTTGCTTCAAACCTCGACCCTGTTGAAGCTATAAGATCTAACTAGTAGTTAATTTCTCTCTGATGATTTTTTCTAGCTCTTTCATCAGCTCTGGATTATCCTCAAGAATTATTTTAACTGAGTCTCTTCCCTGACCTAACTTTTCATTGTTGTAAGAGAACCATGAT
>MDTB01024044.1_pt1 | contig 55000 bp, 44 predicted proteins | sample 811161 | NCBI WGS metagenome assembly MDTB01 (sample SAMN05326650, study PRJNA326480) | marine metagenome | isolation source: seawater | place: Mediterranean Sea | collected 2009 | reverse complement strand
CTTCAGAATGCCCATAAATTAAGCGAGAGCCAACTTGAAAGCTTCCGATTAAGAGGCTCTGTCAGAAGAAGCTGCCTCCTCGGGCGAGCGGTGGACCATGAGGGCGAGGTGCTCGAAAGCTTCGTTACCAGAAAGCGCGACAAGGCAGCGGCACTGGCGTTTATGAAGAAAGCCATGAAGCAATACGGCCAGCCAAAATCGATCGTCACGGACAAGCTGCGCTCATATCGCGCCGCCATGATTGAGATCGGTAATGAAGATCGCCAGAAAACCGGACGATACCTGAACAACCGGGCGGAGAATGCGCATTTACCATTCCGGCGACGGGAACGTGCCATGCTCCGGTTCAGGCAGATGAGCTGCCTGCAAAAGTTCGTCTCAATACACGCCTCCGTTCACAACCACTTCAACCAGAACCGTTCACAGACAGCCCGATCTACATACAAGAGACTCCGCAACCAAGCCCTCGCAGAATGGCGCCAGTTGCTGGCGGCCTGAAATAATCCTCAAGCTGGAAATCTGATAGAGGTTGCGTTTAGCTTGAGGGCATCAATTTTGGTCGTGTTTTCTAAATTTTATTTTACTTGAGAAAGAGAGGCGTTTTATTTTTTTTGATAAATGCTGATTATAAATTTGCTAAAATTGTTTTTATATGTTTAGTTACGAACAACATATTTGCTTTTGAATTTTTGTAAACCAGCGATACGCTGAAACTGACCTTCTCTTTCAAATTTGTGATATCTAACTCTGTTGCACATGCTGTGCAGCAGTGATTTTCTATGATTGATTGAAAGGAATCGTCATGAATACTGGTACTGTAAAATTTTTTAATTCTTCCAAGGGTTTTGGCTTTATTGAACGTAATGATGGTGGATCAGATATTTTTGTTCACATCTCCGCGGTTGAGCGTGCGGGCATGGACTCGCTCGCCGAAGGTCAGAAATTAAATTTTGATGTTGTGATGAATAGCCGAAGCGGTAAGAGCGCGGCCGAAAATCTTGTCGCAGCATAATGATGTCGCATCTATCCATCTCTGACCACGGATGTACTGGCATTGATTGAATAGATGTATAACGGAGGCCGGGTTCGCCCGGCCTTTATTTTTAATTATGAGGTAAAAATGAATAAGACTTATAATAAACATACTCTTTTTAAACCTAGAGTTTCGAAAGCTGAGACGAAGGCTGATATAACAAACAAAGTTGCAAGGGCAATAATCAGTGCTGATGCTGAGCGTCGAGAGAGTAAGATCGCGCGTCTGAGGCAGGTACGGCTCGAAGCAAAAACCTGTTGAGGGGCGCTGTCAGAAGAAACTGCCTCCTAAGCTGATTGGTGTTAGTGTCGCGGCATGAGCAATCCGTTTCGCTATTTCAAGACCTCTCCTGAGATCATTCGTTTGGCCGTGATGCTGTATGTCCGGTTTCCGCTGTCACTGCGGAACGTTGAGTATCTGCTCCACGAGCGTGGCATCGATATCAGCCATGAGACTGTGCGCTACTGGTGGAACCGGTTCGGCCCGTTGATGGCCAGTGAGATCCGAAAACAGCGTGCACAACAGATGCGGCAACACATAATGGCGATGGCATCTCGATGAGGTCTGCGTGAAGATCGATGGTGTTACGCACTACCTGTGGCGAGCGGTGGATCATGAGGGCGAAGTACTCGAAAGCTTCGTTACCAGAAAGCGCGACAAGGCGGCGGCACTGACGTTTCTGAAGAAGGCCATGAAGCAATACGGCCAGCCCAGAGTGATCGTCACGGACAAGCTGCGCTCATATCGCGCCGCCATGATTGAGATCGGTAATGAAGCTAGCCAGCATACTGGCCGGTATCTGAACAACCGGGCGGAGAATGCGCATTTACCATTCCGGCGATGGGAGCGTGCAATGCGCCGGTTCAGGCAGATAAGCTGCCTGCAAAAGTTCGCCTCAATACATGCCTTAGTTCACAACCACTTCAACCAAAACCGTTCACTCGAAACCCGCTCCAGATACAAGGGCCTCCGCAACCAGGCCCTCGCAGAATGGCGCCAGCTGCTGGCGGCCTGAAATAAACCTTAGGCTGGAAATCTGAGACTCGATGCGTTTAGTCTGACAGCACCGCCATCAACCCCCGGATACGATCTTTGTAAATCTGGCAGCACCGTGCCTTGTTTTGTCCTAAACAGCGGGGAAGATCAGGCGGGCCTGGAAGTGGTGATTGTGCTGGCTTTCCAGTTCGAGGCGGCCGTTATAGGCCTCGACAATATCCTCGACGATCGCGAGGCCGAGGCCGGAGCCGTGCATGTGTTCGTCCAGCCGGTGGCCCCGTAGCTTCAGGTTGCCGAGTTCACTTTCTGCGACACCGGGGCCGTCATCACGGATCGACAGGATGATGTTTTGGGTACCGGCCACATAGTTGATGGCGATCTCGGTCCGCGCATGTCGAATGGCATTTTCCAGCAGGTTGCCGAGGATTTCGGTGAAGTCGCTGGCATCGATGGCCAGACTGGCATCCTCATCGATGGTGATGACGAAGTCTATGTCCGAGGCCTGGGGCAGACGTCCCAGAATTTGCACGATGCGGGTGACATGCGGGCGTATTTCCAGCCGGGTCACAGCACCGGCTGTTGAACCGCGCACGCGGGCGCGTACAAGCTCACGACGGATATGGTTTTCGAGCTGGTCGACCGCCTGTTCGATCCCTTCAGCCTGTTCTGCCGTTACGACACCGGTATGCCGCAGGTGCTCCATCTCTCCCTGAATGACCGTCAGTGGTGTTTTCAGGCCGTGGGCCAGATCGGCTGCCCGTGAGCGGGCTTTCTCCACCGCCTGATCCAGTGCATCCAGCAGGTCATTCATTTCGCTGACCAGCGTGGTCAATTCGCTTGGGCCGGTGCCGGGCAGGCGGGCTATGGTGCCCCGGCGGATGGCACTGACGGCATTTCTGATCCGGTTCAGCGGATGGCTGGCGATCTGTATCTGCACCATGCCCACAAGAAACAGCAGGATGCCGAGAATCCAGAGATAGATATCAATCTCGCTTTTAAAGGCCTTGAGCGCATTATGAACCTCGCTCCGTGGCACGGTGGCGATGAGATGGGCAACAGTCGGGGTGCGCCGGCCATCAATCACGATGCTTCTGCTGACTGTGCGCAAGGCGGCGATCAGGGGCTGATCGTCGGGCCCCTGAACCGGGATGAAGTCAATGCTGCCGTTGCTGGTGTTACCTGCGACGTCAAGCGAGGCGTCCCATAGCGAGCGGGAGCGCAATGTCTGGCCATTGGTGGCAACCTGCCAGTAGTAACCGCTCAGAGGTCGCTGATAACCCGGCTCAAGCCGTGCCAGTTCCTCGCCCAGTAACTCACCCGCATTCTGTGCCGATCCGGTGCCGAGGGCGTTATCAAGCTTGGCGCCCATGAAGTTCAGCCGTTCGTTCAACTCGTCATGCACCCGCTGCTCCACATGCCGCTCGAACAGGTCGCTCATGAAGATCTGGGCGACAAACAGCATGATAAGGAGTGAGACAAGGGTGCCGAGCAGCAGCCGGCTGCGCAAGGACTTAAACAGCGGGACAATCATGGCGCGGCCACGCCTTCTTCCTCGCCCGCAAGCCGATAGCCGAAGCCCCGGCGGCTCTCGATCTCTGTCTTGCCCAGCTTGCGCCTTGTCCGTGCGATCAGCGCTTCCACGGCATTGATGTCTTTCTGATCGGCATGGTCATAGATCAGCTCGAGCAGATCGGCACCGCTCAGCCAGCGATCCCGCTGGGTCATCAGGCACATCACCAGACGGTATTCAAGCGGGGCGAGGTCGACTGGCTGGCCGTCCTTGCTGACCTTCATCTGGCGCGGATCGATGCTGAGACGCCCGGCCTCCATGATCGGCGCGGCAAATCCGCCGGTACGCCGCATCAGGGCGCGCAGACGGGCGAGCAGTTCCTCGGTGCGAAACGGTTTGGTCAGGTAGTCATCGGCACCGGCATCCATGCCATCGACCCGTTCGATCCAGCTTGATCGGGCGGTCAGGACCAGCACGGGCGTATTGATGCCTTCCTCACGCCAGCGCCGCAGCATGGTCATGCCGTCGAGTTCCGGCAGGCCGAGGTCGAGGATGATACCGCTGAGGGTCTCGACCGAGCCGAGCTCCCAGCCCTCCATGCCATCGCCGGTGGACAGGACGGCATAGCCATTGCCTTCCAGTGCCCGGACGATCTGACCACGCAGCCGTTCGTCGTCTTCAATGACGAGCAGTTTCAACGCTTCAGCTCCTGATCCACAAAAGCGCCGGTGCTGCCATCGACGTAATATTCGATCACTTCACCGTTCGGCTGGATCATTTCAAATTCATAAACCCAGCGGTCATCGATCTGCTCCAGCTCGATTTCGATCAACTGGCCATGCAGCCTGTCTCTGGTCAGGGCCAGAATATCGACCAGCGGTTTGATCTCACCGCGTTCCATCGCGGCCCGTGCCTGTTCGTGATCAGGAGCGCTGCCGAGCATATCCGCCTGTGCCATGCCGGCAAGCAGGCACAACAGCAGGCTGCAAACGAGCGTGTACTGCAGACGGTCGAACAGTCTTTTGCAAGGATTGGTCATCATGATGCGCACTCTGCCTCAACGAACCTGACATTTATCTGACATCCGGCGTCAGGATGCCATCAGTAATCCCGCCCTAGTATCCGCTCATCGATTTTTAACCCTCTGAAATCCGGGAGATGGATATGCGTTTTGCTCGTATTGTTTCTGCTGCTGTGATCACCCTGGCTGCGATTGCTGGCGGTTCCGGCAATGCCCTGGCCGACAATGATGATCTGGTCTGTACCAAAGCGCCGGAGAGTGCCTGGATGTCGCTTGACGAGATCAAGGAGCAGCTGACCGAGGCGGGCTATGAGGTTCGCAAGGTCAAGGCGGAAGAGCATTGCGCCGAGGCCTATGTGATCACGCCGGAGCATGAAAAGGCCGAGCTGTATATCGATCCAACGACAGGCGACATCGTCGATCAGGACATTGACTGATGACTGTCGAAACGGAAGGTCAGGCGCAGTCGGGCACAATCAGGGTCTGGGACCCGGCTGTACGGCTGTTTCACTGGTCGCTGGTAGCGGCATTCATCACCGCATATCTCAGCGGTGGTGAGATCCGCTGGCTGCATGAGAATGTCGGCTATATCGCGGCTGGACTGATTGCGTTCCGGGTCATCTGGGGATTTGTCGGGACGACACATGCACGGTTTGCCGATTTTGTCCGCAAGCCGGGCAGTGTCCTCGACTATCTGCGGGACATACGCCGTGGCCATCCCCGCCGCTATCTGGGGCATAACCCGGCAGGTGGGGCGATGGTGCTGGCCCTGATGCTGGCAGTCTCGCTTATCGCGCTGTCGGGCTTCCTGATGACCACTGACCGGTTCTGGGGCGTTGAGTGGGTTGAGGATGTGCATGAACTCATCGTCAACGCCACGCTCATCCTTGTTTTTCTCCACATCGCAGGCGTCGTCCTCGCTTCCCGCCAGCATCACGAGAATCTCGTGCTCTCGATGCTGACCGGGCGGAAGCGGCGAGACTGAACTCACCATCATGGAAAAGGCCAATCCCATGCCCGATTGCATCGCAACCGGCAGCGAACTTGCTGTTACCATCAACATGAATGCCGCTGTCGAAGTGTCGGTGGTGATCCCCGCGCTCAATGAAGCCGAGAATCTGGCCGCGCTGGTGGCGGAGGTTTCTGCCGCTGTCGAGGGGCGTTACAGATACGAAATCATCGTGATCGATGACGGCAGTACTGATCCGACCCCGACAGTGCTTGCCAATCTGCAAGCAGCTGATGCCGCTATCATCGGTCTGCGGCATCGCCAGCCCTGCGGCCAGAGTGCCGCCATGCTGTCCGGTGTCCGGCGGGCAGAGGGGCTGATTGTGGTCACGCTTGACGGTGACGGCCAGAATGATCCGGCGGATATTCCGCGTCTGGTTGAAACCCTGCGCTATGCGGGCCGCCATATCGGCCTCGTCGCTGGGCGGCGCAAACGTCGGCAGGACAGTCTGGTCAAGCGTCTGTCGTCCCGCTTTGCCAATGGGCTGCGGCGACGTTTGTTGAATGACGGCGTTGACGATACCGGCTGCGGTATTCGGGCGATCTGGCGTGACCTGTATCTGGAACTGCCATATTTCGATCATATGCACCGCTTTCTGCCGGTGCTCGTACAGCGGGAAGGGTGCGATGTGGTATCGGTTGACGTGAACCACCGCCCGCGCAGCCATGGCCGATCCAAATACGGCACGATTGATCGAGCCCTGGCCGGTATTCTCGATCTGGCCGGTGTCATGTGGCTGCAGCATCGGCGCAACCGCGCCCGCATTCATGCCGACCCGGATACACGCCCACAGTCTCAATCCATACAATCAAGGCTCTGAGATGTTCAGCACGACAACACTCTGGCTTGCGCTTGGTTTTTCCGGGCAGGCACTGTTTTCCGCCCGGTTTCTGGTGCAATGGCTGGTCAGTGAGCGTGCCGGACGCAGCATTGTGCCGGAAGTTTTCTGGTACCTGTCGATCGGTGGCGGGGCGGCACTGCTCTGCTATGCGATCTGGCGTCAGGATCCGGTGATCATTCTGGGACAGTCGACCGGGCTTGTGGTCTATACCCGCAATCTGGTCCTGCTCAAACGATCTGCACGGGCAGCGACGCTTGATGACGTGGAAGGTGCATCAGTGCCATGAGCCTTGATACCGTTGTCCTTAAACCAGCCGAACAGGCTGGTCGTGCCAGCCTTGCATACTGGCTGCCTTTGGCGCTCATCGCAGGCTATTGGCTGATTGCCTGTGGTCATGCCGTTCTGTTGCGCCCGCCCTTGCCGGTGGATGAGACCCGTTATCTGAGTGTGGCATGGGAGATGTTTCACACCGGTGACTGGCTGGTGCCGAGCCGCAATTTTCAGCCCTATGATCACAAACCGCCATTGCTGTTCTGGCTGATCAATGCGGTCTGGTCACTGACCGGCTTTTCCGTGCCGCTCGCCCGTATCCTGCCGTTTTTCGAGGCCATGCTTGTTGTGGCCCTCACCATGCGGCTGGCGCGTCGTCTCTGCCCCGATGCCGCTGACGTTCCGATGCTTGCCGGGATGGTCTATTCCGGTTCGGTGCTGATCACCATCTATGGCACGCTGGTGATGTTCGACCAGTTATTGACGGCCGGCATTCTCGTCTCGGTCACGGCTGTATGGGATGCCGCGAAACACGGACGATGGTGTTGGCAGGAACTTGCCGCCCTGTCTCTCGGGCTTGGCCTTGCCATGCTGGCAAAAGGGCCGGTGGCACTGGTTTCGGTCATGGCGGTTGGTCTCGGCTGGCAGTTCTGGCGACCTCCAGGGAGTGCGTCATGCAGCTTTCGGAACTGGTATGGTGGTCTGTTTTTCGGCGTCTTGCTCGGCGGTCTGATACTGGCAGCCTGGGCCATACCGGCCGCATTAACCGGCGGCGAGGCCTTTGCCGAAAAGCTGCTCTGGGAACAGACAGCGGGCCGCATGCACAATTCCTTCGCCCATAAAGAACCGATCTGGTGGTACTTGGTTGCGGCACCAATCCTGCTCGCCCCATGGGTCTTATGGCCTGATCTGTGGCGCATGGCGACCGATGCCGTGAAGCGCTGGCGGTTGTCGGAGGGTAAGACAACGGCATCGAGCAGAATGCTTGCCATATGGTTCCTGTCCGGCCTGTTGTTGTTCTCGCTGATCAGCGGGAAGAAGCCGCACTACCTGATCCAGCTCATGCCTGCCGCTGCGATCTGGATTGCCATGATGGCCAACCGTCTGGATCGACAGGGCAATGCTTTCAGCTCTGGGCGGTTATTGGGACTGTTGCCAATACTACCTGCATTTATTGCGATGGCTTTATGTGGTGTCATTCTGGTGCAGCCCGGTTTTCTGCCTCCCAATGCTCTCGACTTCATCAGTGAGTTAAGCCGCCCGGCGACCCTGACCGGTTTGGCTGTGCTGATTGTCTTTTGCGTATTTGCTGCTGTTCGGCTGCCTGATCGACGGGATGGCAAGACCGGTACGAATACCGTTGTCCTGCTCTGCTGCCAGAGCCTGATGCTGTTTGTGATTGTGCATCTCATCGGTGGTGGCTTTGTCCGGCGTGAGTTTTCGCCGGAACCAATGGCGGCCTATCTGGCCCAGCATCTTGGCGACCGGCCATTGGCCAATATCGGACGCTATGACGGCGAGCTTGGTGCCTTCGTGCCACTGACCCGCCCGGTTGATGAACTGACACGGGACAATGCCCCACTCTGGCTGACCCATCACCCCGACGGCATTGTCCTGCTCCGTGATCGCCATCCGACCATGGATTTGCCCGGTGCTGTCGAATTCGCAACCCGCTACCGCAACCGCGACTGGCTGGCGTTGGTCAACCAGTCTAAATAATAGTGATATCAGTGCTGTGTTGCATATATAGACAAATCGATATTTCTATATTCGACTGTTCAACGCTTTGCTGCATAGTATGTTTTTCAGCAGGAAATCTGAGACCTGTTGCGTTTAGTCTGACAGCACCGCCATAATTCCCCAGATACGGTCTTTGTAAATCTGGCTGCCCTGTAAGCCGCGGTTTTGCCGTGTTTAGTGTGGCTGCATTTGGAAACCTGCGCAGGAATGGTTTGTCCCGTGTCAGCGCAGCACTATGTCATGTTGTGTAGTTCCAGATCGTCACACGGCAAGCAAGCGGCCATCAATGATGGATTCTTCAACAGCAACCCGGCGCACTCTTTTGCAAGGTGGTTCTGCCGCCTTGCTTGGCACAATGCTACATTTCACCGGCCTCGTTCGGTCGGCATCTGCGCAAAATTATACGCTGGAACAGGTGCTGGAGAATGCCGATGCACTCACTGCACTTGAAACCGTGCTCGTTGCCAAGGGTGGGGAAGTTGTCGCCGAGCGGGGCTATAATGGCCACTCGGCGACGGTGCCAACCAATATCAAATCCGCTTCCAAAACCGTGATGTCAGCGTTGGTCGGTATCGCCATTGACCGGGGAATGCTGTCAGGCACCGATCAGCCGATTATTGAAATATTGCGTGATGATATGCCGGCCGACCCTGATCCCCGGCTGTCCGAGATCACGATCGGGCACCTGCTTTCGATGCAGGCCGGATTGCAGCGAACGTCGGGCGCCAATTACGGCAGTTGGGTTGCCAGCAGCAACTGGGTCCGCAATGCGCTGTCCCGGCCATTCGTTGATGAACCGGGTGGCGACATGTTGTATTCGACCGGCTCCAGCCATTTGCTCTCGGCAATCCTGACAAAGGTGACCGGCAAATCAACCCGTGCCAATGCGCTGGACTGGTTTGCAGCGGTTGACGGTTTCGGCATTGGTGGCTGGGATCGCGATCCGCAAGGGATTTACCTGGGCGGCAACCAGATGGCCATGAGCCCACGGTCGTTGCTGGCATTCGGCGAGGTATATCGCAACCATGGTCAGGCGGCAGATGGCACGCAGGTGGTTTCTGCTGACTGGATCAGGCAATCATGGACTGCCCGCACCCGATCCCGGTACACCGGTGACGGTTACGGTTACGGTTGGTTTCTCGGTCGGATCAATGGAGCAGATGTGCGCTATGCCTGGGGCTATGGCGGGCAAATGCTTTATGTCGTACCGGATCATGACCTGACCGTGGTGATGACGTCAGATGCCAACCCAAGGCGTACAACCATTACCCACCGCGATGATCTGCACCAATTGCTGGGCTCCATTATCACGGCACTATCTGGCGATGACAAAGCTGCCTCCCGATCCTGAACGCAATACCGCTTCTGCTTCATTGGTGCCTATGACCGCACCTGCTACAACCTTGGCGCATAAACTAGCCTTTCAGCAGGTAATCTGAGGGCCGTGGAGTTTAGTCTTACAGCGCCGCTATAAAATCCAGACTTTGTCTTCGTCAATCCTGACGTCACAGAAGCGCTGGTATTCTCACGGCCCTGCGGAACAATCTGTCGTCTCTGTTAATTTTTAGGCAATTGTCAAAATTGATATTGTATTTATTTTTAATATCTTGGTTTGAATTTTGTTGAATTATTATTTAATAATTTTAAATATAGGGTTGTTGTGAATGGTTTTATTATGGTAATGCTCGATTGTTGTTTTTTGTAGAAAGTAGTAAAAATTCAAGAGGTATGATTTAGTAATGGCATATAAAGCTACTGTATTTTCAGTAATGATAGCATCTCCTGCTGATGTTATCGAAGAAAGAAATATTATTCGGGATATTATCCATGAATGGAATGACATAAATTCAAAATCGACTAAATGTGTTGTTCTTCCAGTTAGTTGGGAAACGCATTCTGCTCCTGACTTGTCTGGCCGAGCCCAAGATATTATAAACCAAAATGTTTTGGATAATTGCGATTTACTGATTGGTGTGTTTTGGACTCGATTAGGAACCCCTACGGGTGATTTTGAGAGTGGAACAGTTGAAGAGATCAAACGTCACATCAACGAAAAAAAACCAGCAATGGTATATTTTTCTACTGCACCGGTTGCTCCAGAAAGCCTCGATCCGGTTCAATACTCTGCTCTTAAAGAGTTTAAAAAATGGTGCTTGGATCAGGGGTTGGTCGAAACCTATGACAATATCTCTGATTTTTCAGACAAATTTAGGCGACAAATTCAAATAAAGATTCGAGATAACCTTAATTTGTCTCAAGCTGTCGCTGGAGGTGCGCAAGAATTTTTTGGGGAGGCAAATTCGGTAAGTGATGGCGCTGTAGAAGAACGTTTGTCGAATGAGGCTCAAAGATTGTTGGTTGAGGCAGCAAAGGATCGCAACAGAATTATTACTCACATGCGGTATATTGGTGGGCAAGCAATACAGACAAATGGAATTAACTTTGTAGATTCAAAAGACCAGCGGTCTATTGCCCGCTGGGAGGCCGCACTCGAACAGTTGCAAGGCGAAAAGCTAATAAAACCGCGTGGGGTCAAGGGTGAGGTATTCGAGGTGACGTCAAGGGGCTTTGATATTGCAGATAAGCTGTCTCCGCTTGTGGGCTAATTTACTATTGGAATTATGATGTTTTACGCGCTGTTGGTGGGTTAATTCACTCGTTCTGGCCGTAACCTACTGGGTATTAGTAGTGGCCAGTTCCGGGTCGAAATTTTGGTCGGCGGCTTCGACGTCATGTTCGGGGAAGCCCTTGATCGGGCCGATTTCCTCGGCGTCGCGCTTGATGTCGACCGGGCTCAGCGCATAGGCGGTGAGCAGTTCGGCCAGCGACTGCAGGGCATGCATGTGAATACGTTCATACCCATGGCTGGCGTCGATGCCGAAGGTGGCAAGTGCCGTGCGTACATCGGCACCGGCCTCGATTGCCGAGGCGCTGTCGGAACGGTAATGTACGAAGACGTCCCGTTGATGGGGAATATCGTTTTCCGTGCACAGGTCGATCAGCTTGTGCGTGGTGTAGTAATCGAACGGGCCGGTCATATCGGCCATGCCGATGGTGACGCCGAATTCGGCGCTGTTCTGGCCCGGTGCGGTACAGCCGTTATCCACCACGACCATTGATGCAATATCCTGTGTCAGCACGTGGCTGGCACCGTGGCCGACCTCTTCAGAGATCGAGAACAGCCAGATCGTGTCGACCACCGGGGTGGCGTTGGCATCGCGCATCGCCTTGAGCGCGGCCAGCATGGTGGCGACGCCAGCCTTGTCGTCCAGATGTCGTGACACGATGAAGCCGTTATCGAGAAACTCCGGCTGCGGATCGATGGCGACTATGTCACCGATACCGATGCCGAGCGCGGTTACCTCCTCGACACTGCCGGCGCGCGCATCAATGCGCAGGCGCACATGGTCCCAGCCAACCGGCGCGGTATCCACTTCTTCGCCGAAAGCATGGCCGGATGCCTTGGGCGGCAGGATGGTGCCGCGATAGCTGCCCTGTTTCGAGAAGATGGTCGCACGGGCACCCTCGGCAAACCGGGCCGACCAGTGGCCGATGGAGACGAGCTTCAGCTTGCCGTCTGTATCGATGCTGCGGATTTGTGCGCCCAATGTATCCAGATGCGAGACAAAGGCCCGTGCGGGCTGCTTGTCCACGCCCGGCATGCGCGCGCGGATGGCACCGCGGCGGGTCAGTTCAAAATCCACGCCGAGCCGGGACAGCTCGTCGCAAACCTCACGCACCACATTGTCGGTAAAGCCGGTCGGGCTGGCGATATCCAGCAGTTGCTGGAGCTGGGTTCGGAGGTAGTCGGTATCGATTTCAAGTTTTGTCATGTACGCGCGTCGGCCTTGTCGGTTTCCTGTTCGACGGTCAGTTCGTGGAACTCGGCCCGTCGCTCCTGTGCCCTCTTGGATAAAGGAAACAGGAGATCAATGAAACGCTCTGCTGTCGGTTGCGGTTCATGATTGGCAAGACCGGGGCGTTCATTGGCCTCGATGAAGATGTAGTCCGGCTGGGTGTGATCCTTGATCATCAGGTCGATACCGGTAACCGGAATATCGATTGCCTTGGCCATGCGGATCGCGGCACCAATAAGGGCCGGGTGGGTTTCGGCGGTGACATCGTGAATTGTCCCGCCGGTATGCAGATTGGCGGTCTTGCGGACAGTGATCTCGGTGCCCTCTGTTGGCACGCTGTCGAGGGTATAGCCGGCATTCTCGATGCAACGCTCGGTTTCCGCATCCATGGGAATACGGCTTTCACCGCCGGTTGCCGCGGCGCGGCGCCGGCTTTGGGCTGCGATCAGGTCGCGGACGCTCCGGTGACCATCGCCGACAATGCGGGCCGGTCGCCGGATCGCTACCGCAACGACCTCATAATCGATTACGACAAGGCGAAGATCCTCGCCGTCATAGCAGGCTTCCAGGATCACATCCTCACAGACCTCTTTGGCCCGGGCGATGGCGGCATCGACTTCAGCCACTGTTTTCAGACCAACCGAGATGCCCTTGCCTTGCTCGCCGCGTGCCGGTTTGACCACGACAGAGCCATGTTTTTCGAGGAAGGCGGCATGGTCTTCCGGTGTTGTGCCGATACATTGTTCCGCGACATTGACGCCTACCTTGTCGGCAATCCGGCGGGTGACGCGTTTGTCATCGCAGATCGACATTGCGACGGCGGAAGTAAATTCGCTGAGGGACTCCCGGCAATTGACGGTGCGACCGCCGTAGCTGAGGCGGAAATATCCATCCTCTGCATCGATGATATGAACAAATATACCCCGGCGGCGCGCCTCATCGGTGATCAGTCTGGCATAGGGGTTGAGCTCGCTGTCCGGCAATTCACCAGCATAGAGCTTCTCATTGATCGGGTTCTTGTGCTTGACCGCAAAGGCCGTGATCTTGCGAAAACCCAGCTTCTCATAAAGCGCGATTGCCTGTTCATTATCGTGCAGAACAGACAGGTCCATATAGGATGCGCCGCGTGCCTTGAAATGTTCGGCCAGATGGCGGACCAGTGCTTCGCCGAGACCGGCATGAGGCGCCTGCGGTGAAACCGACAGACACCACAGGGATGATCCGCGTTCCGGGTCCTTGAAGGCGAGGTGATGATCCACCCCCATGACAGAGGCCAGTATTTCCCCGGTTTCGGCATCCTCGGCGACCAGAACGGTTAGTGCCCGGGCATCCTTGCGTGACCAGAAGAAATCTGCGGCGATATTCACCATGCCGCATTTGGAATAGATCAGATTGATCGCCTCGGCATCTTCTTGCGTGGTCAGGCGGCGGATGAAGAACGCCTTGTTCTGCCGTCGTTTGGCCCGATAGGTCGCCAGATCAAGCCGGAAGGCGTGGGACGGATCGAGAAACAGCTCCTGCGGTGCGTTGGCAAGCAGCAGGTGCGGATCCTTGACGTAAAAGGCGATGTCGCGTTGTTCCGGCGCTTCGGCCCGGATCGTATCGGCGAGTGCCTCGGTTGATTCGAATGTCTGGGCAAAGATAAGTCGCCCCCAGCCGCAATCGAAGACGACATCCTTGTCGCCTGTCTGCTCGACAGCGATCGGCGGCCGCATCCCCTCGCTGCGGATGCGGCGCAGACGGTGTTCCTGACTGCGCTGACGGACCTGACTAGTCGGCGCCATGATTATACCCCCTGTGCCTGCAGCCACATTTCGACCATGCCCACCTGCCAGAGGGCAGAGCCCCGCAGCTTGGTGATGTGACCGGTTGGGTCATCGAACAGCTGGTCAAGATATCCCTGTTGGAACAGGCCGCGTTCCTTTGCCTTCTGGCTGCTCAGGGCATCGCGCACCATATCGAGATACGGGCCTTGTATGTATTTCAGTTCCGGCACCGGGAAATAGCCCTTGGGTCTATCGATGACCTCGGACGGGACGACCTTGCGGGCGGCTTCTTTCAGCACGCCTTTGCCGTTCTGGGCCAGCTTGTGTTCGGCGGGAATGCGGGCGGCAAGCTCGACCAGCTCATGGTCGAGGAACGGTACCCGCGCCTCGAGGCCCCATGCCATGGTCATGTTGTCGACCCGTTTCACCGGATCATCGACCAGCAGTACATTGGTATCAAATCGCAGTGCCTTGTCGACCGGATCATCAGCGCCGGGCTGTGCGAAATGCGCCTGCAGCAATGCCAGGCTCTCATCCCGTTCCGGCAGATAATCCGGGTTGATCTGCGTTGCCAGTTCCTTGTGAGTTCGATCAAAAACCGTGCCGGCATAGGTCTCGACCGGATCATTGGTTTCGGCCAGTGGCGGATACCAGTGGTAGCCGGCAAAGACCTCGTCCGCGCCCTGTCCGGACTGAACGACCTTGATCGATTTTGTGACCTCCCGGGACAGCAGGTAAAAGCCGATATTGTCATAGGAGACCATCGGCTCTGCCATGGATGAAATGGCGTTTGGCAGGTTATTCCGCATCTCATCCGACGGAATCATGATCTTGTGATGATCGGTGCCGTATTTGTTGGCGATTATGTCGGAGTAGATGAACTCGTCGCCCTTTTCGCCATTTGCGGCCTCAAAGCCGATGGAGTAGGTCGAGAGATGCTGTTGCCCTTCCTCGGCCAGCAGGCCGACGATCAGCGAACTGTCAACACCGCCGGAGAGCAAGACGCCGACGGGAACATCGGCAACCATGCGACGCCGCACGGCCTGACGCAGCCCATCAAGCACCATGTCGCGCCATTCGGCCATCGGGCGGCGCGCGTCTTCTTCGCTGCGGGTGAAGTCCGGCTCCCAGTAGCGGATATCCTTCAGGCGGCCATCCGGCTCGACAAGCCGAACCGTGGCTGGCGGCAGTTTGCGGACACCTTTCAGGATTGTGCGCGGCGGTGGCACGACCGCGTGCCAGCTCATGTAGTGGTGCAGGGCAACCGGATCGATTGTCGTATCGATGTCGCCGCCGGCAAGCAGTGACGGCAGTGTCGAGGAAAAGCGAATGCCGCTGTCATCCTGTGTGTAGTAGAGCGGCTTGATGCCGAAACGGTCGCGTGCAAAGGCAACGCGGCCAGTCTCGCGGTCATAGATCGCAAAGGCGAACATGCCTTGCAGGCGTTTCACGGAATCCGGGCCCCAGGCATGCCATGCCTTGAGAATGACTTCGGTATCGCCGGTTGAGGAAAAGCTGTAACCGGCGGCAATCAGTTCATCGCGCAGTTCCGGGTAGTTGTAGATACAGCCATTGAAGGCAATGGTCAGGCCGAGCTGGGTGTCGACGAAAGGCTGTGCCGATGCCTCCGAAAGATCGATAATGCGTAACCGTCTGTGACCGAAGCCGACCCGTCCGCGAATGACGATGCCGCCGCCATCAGGCCCGCGCGGAGCAAGGGCTTCAGACATCCGCTCAATGCGTGCCGCAGAGGCGGTCGCAGAGGTTTTATTTTTGAAGAGAATTTCTCCACAAATTCCACACACAATTCGTACCTGTTTCTGATTAATGCTAAAAAGATGTCCAACGACATATGGTTGTTGCGTGTCAGATCAAGGTTATTTTTTCATTTTTTGCTAATAAAGGCCAAATTTTTGACGTTATAAGTAATTTTCAAAATTCTGGAGTTGTTGTTTCGTAAACGGCAATGACTTGTTTGTTGTACTTTTGTGTGCTTGATTTTTTGTTGCGATGGGGGTTTTATTTTTTGTGGCTCTTGGTTGTAAATTTTGCGACCAACGCGGCACTGAATTTTTCCTGACAGCATCACAGCGTTGCCATTTCCAAGCCGGGCTCAATAAAAAAGCTGCGCCCGAGTGGTTACGGGCGCAGCCTTTATCTGTTGTCTGATGATGCCTGATCAGGCGTGGAGATCGAAGCGATCGGCGTTCATGACCTTGGTCCAGGCGGCAACGAAATCCTGTACGAATTTCTCTCCATTGTCGTCCTGGGCATAGAGCTCGGCATAGGAGCGCAGGATCGAGTTCGAGCCGAATGCGAGGTCAACGCGTGATGCCGTCCATTTGACCGTATCGGTCTTGCGATCACGGATTTCATAGACGCCATTGCCAGCCGGTACCCATTTGTAGGCCATATCGGTCAGGTTGACGAAGAAATCGTTGGTCAGGGCGCCTTCGCGGTCGGTGAACACGCCATGTTTGGTGCCACCGTAATTGGTGCCCATGACCCGCATGCCGCCGACCAGTACGGTCATTTCCGGTGCGGTGAGGCCGAGCAGCTGGGTGCGGTCCAGCATCATTTCTTCTGCCGTTACCACATATTCCTTCATGATCCAGTTGCGATAACCATCCGCCAGTGGCTCGAGAGCCTCGAAGGAGTCCGCATCGGTCTGCTCATCGCTGGCGTCGCCGCGACCGGGTGCGAACGGTACCTCGACCGCATAACCGGCTGCCTTGATCGCCTGTTCGACGCCGACATTGCCCGCGAGGACAATGACATCGGCGATGGATGCACCGGCCTCTTTGGCAATCGGCTCAAGTACTGACAGAACTTTGGCGAGGCGCTCCGGTTCGTTGCCGACCCAGTCCTTCTGTGGTGCCAGACGGATGCGGGCACCATTGGCACCGCCACGCAGGTCGGAGCCGCGGAAGTTGCGGGCGCTGTCCCATGCGGTGGCGACCATCTCGGCGAGGCTGAGACCGCTGGCGGCGATCTTGGCCTTGACCGCTGCCACATCGTAATCGGTGCTGCCAGCCGGGATCGGGTCCTGCCAGATCAGATCCTCTGCCGGCACATCGGGGCCGACATAACGGATTTTCGGGCCCATGTCGCGGTGGGTCAGTTTGAACCACGCGCGGGCGAAGGTGTCCCGGAAATAGGCTTCATCGGCCATGAATTTCTGACAGATCGCGTTGTAGGTCGGGTCCATCTTCATCGCCATATCGGCATCGGTCATGATCGGGTTGTGACGGATCGATGGATCGGAGGCATCGACTGGCTTGTCCTCTTCCCGGATATTCACCGGCTCCCATTGATGGGCACCGGCCGGGCTCTTTTTCAGTTCCCAGTCGTAACCGAACAGCAGCTTGAAATAGCCCATGTCGAACACGGTCGGATTGGTGGTCCATGCTCCTTCGATACCGGAGGTGACAGCGTTGGATGCCTTGCCCTTCATATTCGGGTTGTCCCAGCCGAAGCCCTGCATTTCAGGGCCTGCCGCTTCCGGCTCTGGCCCAAGGGTGCTGGCATCGCCATTGCCGTGGCACTTGCCGACCGTATGGCCACCAACGGTAAGTGCAGCGGTTTCCTCGTCATTCATCGCCATACGGGCAAAGGTTACCCGCACCTGCTCGGCGGTCTTGAGTGGATCGGGCTGGCCGTTCACGCCTTCCGGGTTAACATAGATCAGGCCCATCTGGACTGCCGCCAGCGGATTTTCCATGGTGTCGGGCTTGGTGAGGTCGGTGTAACGGCTGTCGGACGGTGCCAGCCATTCCTTCTCGGCACCCCAGTAGATGTCTTTTTCCGGATGCCAGATGTCCTCACGACCGAAGCCGAACCCGAAGGTTTTCAGGCCCATGGATTCATAGGCGATATTGCCGGCGAGGATCATCAGATCGGCCCAGCTGACGCTGTTGCCGTATTTCTTCTTGATCGGCCAGAGCAGACGGCGCGCCTTGTCGAGGCTGGCATTGTCCGGCCAGGAGTTGAGCGGGGCAAAGCGCTGGTTGCCGGTGCCGCCGCCGCCGCGACCATCGGCGAGGCGATAGGAACCGGCCGCATGCCATGCCATGCGGATCATGAGGCCGCCATAATGGCCCCAGTCGGCAGGCCACCATTCCTGACTGTCGGTCATCAGTGCATGGAGGTCTTTTTTCAGCGCATCGACATCAAGCTTCTTCAGGGCTTCACGATAATTGAAGTCCTTGCCCATGGGGTTGGTCTTGGTGTCGTGCTGATGCAGGATGTCGAGATTGAGGGAATTGGGCCACCAGCTCGTGACGCTTGAGCCTGCCATGGTGTTGCCGCCATGCATGACGGGGCATTTGCCGCCGCCTGAAACATCGATACCGTCCATTGTTATGTCTCCTCTCCTGCAATCAGGTTTGTTTATCGGTTGGTATAAAATTGGTCATATCGGGCGTCGCGCGCGCATTGTCCGAAGCCCGCAATCGAGGCCTGTTTATAACAGTTCTAAATATTATTGGAATTTTGAAATTCTAATCTTTGTGATAAGTTTTTCTTATGAATGGCCTGACTATGAAACATCTCAGATACTTCGAGGCACTGGCGCGTCATGGCCATTTTGGTCGGGCCGCCGATGCCTGCGGTATCTCGCAGCCTGCACTCTCGGTTCAGATCAAGGAACTGGAGGCATTGCTGGGTGCGCCGCTGACCGAACGCAGCGCCCGGCAGATACGGTTGAGCAGTCTCGGTGAGACCTTTGCCCGGCGGGCACGCGAAATATTGCGCTCGGTTGATGAACTGAACGACCTTGTCCGTGCCGAAAGCGGCGTCCTTACGGGGCGCTTGCGCATCGGCATCATCCCGACCATCGCACCCTATCTGCTGCCGGGGCTGATCCGTGAACTGGGGGCGCAAAGCCCTGATCTCGATATCCTGCCGCGTGAGGCGGTGACCCAGACCCTGATCCGGGATCTGAACGAGGGGAGGCTCGACATGGCCGTTGTGGCGTTGCCGGTATCTGAGCCCGCGCTACATGAAGAAGTCCTGTTCGATGAAGAGTTTGTGCTGGTTCGGCCCCGTGCCGATGCCGACAAACCGGTACCCGATGCCGAGCAGTTGCGGGAGATGCGCCTGCTGTTGCTCGAGGAGGGCCATTGCTTTCGCAATCAGGCGCTGTCCTTCTGCAAGCCGTCGACACTGGCGGCACGGGACATGATGGAGGGCTGCTCACTGTCGACACTGGTGCGCATGGTTGGTTCCAATATCGGGGTCACATTGATCCCGGAAATGGCGGTGCCGACCGAAACCCGTCTCGCCGATGTCTCGGTTGAACGTTTACCATCACCGCGTCCGACGCGCACGGTCGGCATGGTCTGGCGCAAGTCCAGCCCATTGGCGCCACAATGGGCCGAGATTGCCCGTACCCTGCAGGGTTGTGGCCGCGACCGGCTGATCTGATTGGCCATGCCGCGCCGCACCTCTCTCCGCTATGTCCGAGAGCATGACGCAGGAGCGCCTCAATCTTGTCATGCCGGTATGTTTCGCGCTTCGTTGAGACTGCAGACTAATAAAATCAGTCGCCTAGAAGAGGTGTCGCTTCTGCAAATAAATTATCATCGTTATCTACCAGCGGGGTTTCTGTGCGAAAGCGAATGTAATTCCCATTGCCTAAATCTTGATGATTCATTTCAAGTGGCCCGAGCGTATCGATAATTGACTTAGCCACAGATCGGTCGCCCAAGAATCCTACTAAACGCATGGAGTAGTTCCATTCTATGGCCCAAGACCAGCATTTCGTGTCTGGGTAGTGTCTAATGCAGATGCTATAGAAACCTTCCGCTGTATGTCCAATTACACATGGTGCCCAGTTTGATACGGCATCGGCAAAATCCGTGATGATCTTGTTACCATAATCAGTACGTCTCACGATAATTAATGGGTGGAAATCTCCTGGCCAGCAATAACCACGTTTTTTGTTCTTCTGGTACGTTATCCAGTAGAAAAACCCAGTAAGTTGTAGGCGTGCTAACGCAAAGGCACGTTTTTCGTCAATCTGTGGTGGAGATACGAAGTTGAAGTTACAGGTGATATTAGATCCAAAAGGTAAGCTGAATTTAATGTTTTCGTGACTGTACTTCACTGGCTTTTTTGTTCTACGACTAATTGCATTTGTAGCCTTACGGCTTGCCTCTTCTTTGGTGGCACTATCATAGTTTGGATTTGCTTTTTCGCCCTCAAACTGGAGCGTAATGGCCGATATATCATCTTCCAAGTCGGCCTTGCGATTATTGCATGGTTCACAGGCATTAACGATCAAGTTCCAATGCCTATTTAACTTCCCTTTAGGGACGAATTTACGCCCTACGACATGTTCCTTGCTGATAACGGGTACGGTAGTCAGGTCACAGCCACAATAAGGGCAAGTCATATTTTTAAGACGAATTACCTTGTTGGTGGGGTAGTGGGTTAGAGTTGAATTCAATGCACTTGTCCTAATTTTTACCGCTTTAAACTCATGAGAGCGCTTTCTAAAGTAGCAAACATTCTGAGTGTCCGATTGCATATTGATGAAAATCCGCACTACGTTGATCTGAATCAATGCCCGCAACTTACAGTTGTATTTTTATAAGGCTGTCGACTGGCGCTATTCGGGCCTGACGGCACAGCAACGGGAGGGACCATCTGATGAGCAAAACCAGAAAAACAACAACCGGCCCCCGGTCATTTACAGGCGCTTTTCCACTGTTTGATATGGAAGCGCTGATTTGCGCCCATGAGCGGTCACTGAAATCCGCGGCTGAGGCGCAGGAACATTTCTTCCAGCAAATCATCTCGATGAACCGGGAGTGCTTCAAGTTCATCGAGAGCCGTCTGGAGCAGGACCGTGAGGCCCTCAAGAGCCTCGGCAGTTGCAACTGTCCCGGCGATGTCATGAAGGTGTATGGCCAGTTCTTCGAGACGGCGGCGAAAAACTACTCCGATGAATTCGGCCGGATTGCCAGCCTGTATGAAAAACAGGTCGAGGAAGCCGTGGAGGACGTCAAACAGCAGGTTGACCAGACCACGATGGCGGCACTTTAAGCCCGACTGCTCCGCCCGCGAGGGCTGCTCAATGATCAGGATTTAACCGTGATCAGGATTGGATGTTGTCATGCCTTACAAATCCATAGTGACCTATATCGAGGACAAACCGGATACCCAGCCATGGCTGAAGACTGCCGTGGAAATCGCCCGGCAATATTCTGCCCATCTGACCATTGCGGTGCACAGCCGGTTGGCCGATCATCCGCCCTTCATCTATGGCGATGCTTCCGGCATGGCGGTCGCCGAGTTCATTGAAGAGAGCAAGCAGGCGACCGAAGCGCTCGTCGCGGCGGCGCGGGAAGTCTTGCTGGCTGAGGATATTCTCGGCGAGGTCTGCCCGGTTGCCTATCCATACGGTGCGCCCGGTTATGAGTTCGGTCGATTGGCACAATTCGCCGATCTGATCGTGCTTGGCGGGATGTACGGTGCGGGGGCTGGCAAGACCATGGCCGAGGTATTCTCCGGCGCGCTGTTCGACTGCGATGCGACGCTGCTGGCAGCACCGTCAGGTATGGGCGCACTCCGCCCGGACAATATATTGATTGCCTGGAATGACAGTCGTGAGGCGCTGCGGGCCGTGCGGCGTGCCATGCCGCTGCTGGGCAAGGCCGGTACGGTGACGATCCTGATGATTGACCCATCCACCCGCGCCGATGATATGCCGGGTGCCGAGTTGGCGACCATGCTTGACCGCTATGGCATCAAGGCGGAGATATCCACGATACCCCGCGGCAACCAGCCGGTCGGTGATCTGATCGCGCAACGGGCACAGGAGGCGGGCGCTGATCTGGTGGTCATGGGCGGCTATGGTCATTCAAGATTTCAGGAATATGTCCTGGGTGGTGCGACCCGCGATTTTCTGAAGCAGTTGCCTGTCCCGGTCTTGATGGCACATTGATCAATTCGTGAACGCCCAACCGTGTAAATGATGCTGTGGCTTGCGATTTCTTTGGTTTCGTTCGATATCCGAAATATTGTTTTCCTGTGCAATAAACGGCATTATATAAAAATAAATATATAATTTTATCATTTTTTATCTTATCCGGTTATGCTTTTAAATTGATGGGTGTATGGTTTTAACTTGAATTAGTGGTTTTGTTTTCTTTAGTCTTGTTGCAGCAGGATATGAGGCGTCCGCTCAAGCCTCTTCTATATGGTGTCTTGACGGTTTGATGGCGTCATCCGGGAACGGGCGAGTTTATGGAGAACAAGTCGGCTCTGGCTGAGCGGCGTAGCGGATCTGCAGTGCTATCGGCGCATGCGCTGTCGACCCTTGGGCCGAGCCCGGCACTGGACCGGATTGTCAGGCTCGCCGCTTCGCTGTTCGACATGCTTATCGCCGTGGTCTCGGTACTTGACGACAAGCGGCAGTTTACCCTCGCCAGCTATGGCCCGCCCCTCGGGGAGGTGGAGCCTGAAACTGCTTTCTGCGCCCATACCCTGTCATCCGATGGCGCAGTGGTGGTTCCGGACACCGTGGCAGACCGGCGGTTTTGCAATAACCCGCTGGTAACCGCTGATCCATCAATCCGCTTCTATGCCGGAATACCGTTGTGTCAGGAGGGGCAGCGCTCCGCCATTGCCACACTGTGTCTGATGGATACCGAACCGCGTGACCGTTTCTCCGCTGAGGAGATGGCACGCTTTCAGGAACTCGCGGCCCTTGTGGTCGATATTATCGAAGGCTATGGCGCGGCTGCCCGGCAGCGTGAGGGTGAAGCCGATGCCGATGCCGCAGGTCTGGGCCTCGACCCGGTACAGTTGCAGCGGTTCTTCCAGCAACTGCCGATTGCCATGGCCATGTTCGATCTGGACATGACCTATCTTGCGGCAAGCGCCAGCTGGCTTGATCTCAACCAGCTGGGCCAACAGGACCTGATTGGCCGGAACCATGATGAGGTCATGCCCTATCTGCCGGATGAGTGGCGCAAACAGAGCAGGCTCGCGCTCGATACCGGCGCGCTGGTTATTTCCGAGAACGTGCTGCCGCTGCCGGACGGGCCGACAATCTGGGTACGCCGGACCATCGTGCCATGGCATGACCGGCATGGCGGTATTGGCGGGGTAATCAAGTTCTTCGAGGATATTACCGATGCCAAGCTCCATGAGCAGGAGAAGGCACGTAACCGTGTCTTTCTGGAATCCGTGCTGGCCAATATCAAGGATGGCATCGTTGCCTGTAACGAGGATGCCGAACTGATCCTTTTCAATGATGCGGCGCAGGAGTTTCACGGCAAGGGAGTGCGCAATCTGCCCCCGGAACAGTGGGCGGCACATTATGATTTGTACGGATCTGATGGTGTAACTCGTCTGGCTGTCGATGAGGTGCCGTTGGTTCGGGCGGCCAAGGGCGATCTGGTCATCGATCAGGAGATGGTCATTGCACCGAAGGATGGTTCCAGAAAGATCATCATGTGTCATGCCGCACCAATGCATGACCGTGACGGGCAGCTGACGGGCGCCGTGGCCACCATGACCGATGTTACGGCGGAACGGGAAGCGCGCGCCGAGGCCACAAAGGCCGAGTTACTCTACCGGGCCATCTTTAACCAGACATTCCAGCTTTGTGTTGTCCTGGATATCAGGGGCTACATTATCGAGGCCAATGATGCGGTTCTGGAGTTGACGGGTCGTACGCGTGAGGCGCTGACCCAGAAACCCATATGGATGCACAACTGGTGGCCCAGCCGGGAAAATCTCAGTCACGAGCTTGAGGTGTCTTTCCGCCGTGCTCTGCGTGGCGAGTTTATACGCTACAATGTGGAGATTCAGGATCGGAATGGCCGTGTGGTGCCGATCGATTTCTCCCTGAAGCCGGTATTTGACGGCCATGGCAATGTCACCACCATCATTGCCGAGGGCCGGGATATCACCGAACAGCGCCAGCAGGAGGCGCGGATCAATGAGCAGAAGGATCGGTTCCGCCTGCTCTATGATGAAACGCCGGTGATGATGTATTCGATCGATGCCACGGGCTGTCTGATCAGCGTCAGCAACTACTGGCTGCGGGTTATGGGTTATGACCGTAACGAGGTGATCGGCAGGCGCTCGGTTGATTTCCTGACCCCGGAATCCCGGAAAAAGGCGGTGGACGAGGTATTGCCCGCATTCTTTGAAAAGGGTGAATGCCGCGATGTTGAATACCAGATGGTCAAGAAGGATGGCGAGCTGATCGAGGTGCTGCTCTCGGCCATCGCCATGTATGATGACGGCCAGTTCCAGCGCTCTCTTGCGGTGATGACCGATGTCACGGACCGCAAAGCCGTCGAGTACAAGCTGGTTCAGGCACAGAAGATGGAAATGGTCGGGCAACTTACCGGCGGCCTCGCCCATGACTTCAACAACCTGCTCAGCGTGGTGATGGGCAACCTGCAACTGCTGGAGCGGGAGGTCGAGACAACCGAAAAGACCTCAAGGCAGATTACGGCGGCGCTCGATGCGGCCGAGCGTGGTGCCGAACTGACCCGGCGCTTGCTGGCGTTCTCAAGGCGTCAGAAGCTCGAGAGCAGCATCTTTGAACCCAACCAGATGATTAGGGGTTTACGCGATCTGCTCACCAGCAGTCTAGGGGAGCACATCAAGCTGCAGGTCAGCCTGATGCCTGACATTGCCAATGTGGTGACGGATCGGGCGCAACTGGAATCCGCCATTCTCAATCTTGCGGTCAATGCCCGTGATGCCATGCCTAACGGCGGCAACCTGACCATCGAGAGTGCGGAGACAAGCATCACACATCCGCGCCGGTTTCAGGCGGATGAAATCCTGCCGGGCAATTATGTTGTGATTTCCGTAATTGATACGGGGGTCGGTATTCCACAGGACAAGATTGCCAGCGTGTTCGAGCCGTTCTTTACCACCAAAGCGGTGGGCAAGGGCAGCGGGCTGGGGCTCAGCATGATCTATGGCCTGATGCGGCAATCCGGCGGCTATGTCCAGATTGACAGCGTGGTCGGGCGCGGCACCACGGTCCGGCTGTATCTGCCTGCCGTCACCGAACGCGCCGATCGGGCGGCAGAGCCGGTCAAATCAGCCGGTCTGGTCAAAGGGTCCGGCGAGATTATATTAGTGGTCGAAGATCAGGATGCGGTGCGTGATGTTGCGGTCGGACTTATCGAGGAGCTCGGTTACACGGTCCTCAAGGCGACAAACGGACCGGAGGCTATGGAGATTGTTTCCTCGATCTGTCGGATCGATCTGTTGTTTACGGATATTGTGATGCCGGGTGGTATGGACGGGCCAACGCTTGCGATTGAGGCACGCAAGTTGCGGCCCGAACTGCCGGTGATCTTTACCACCGGTTATGCCGATGCGTCGGTTCTGAGAAAAATCCGCAAGTCGGTTAATGGAGGCGTGGTGACAAAGCCATACAGGCGCGATGATCTGGCAGAAAAGATCAGCATCGCGCTGGATAAAAAAACTGTTTCCTCATAGGGCACTACAAGATTTTGAGAGGCGAGTATGTCTGGTGAGCTGAAATATGACGACAAGATTGCGCTGGTCATTGATGATCAGGAGCCGGTGCGTGAAATGGTGCGTTCCATGCTGCGATCGCTGGGCTTCATGGAAATCCGTGTGGCCAGCAACGCCCTTGATGCCATCGAGCTGATGTCCAAGGGGCGGGCGATTGATCTGATCGTCTGTGATTATTCGATGCCCTATTTGTCCGGGCTGGATTTTGTCGGGGCGGTACGCACCGATCAGGCAAATGCGCGTAAGGATACGCCGATCATCATTCTCACCGGCTATGCCGAGGATGACAAGGTGCAGACCGCTGCCTGGCTGCAGGTACAGGCCTTCATCCGCAAGCCGGTTTCGCTCGACCATCTGGCGAAACGGATCGGCCATGCAATGGAGAACCCGCCGGGCGAGGTGGGCCATATCATTGATCCCGAGCGGGTAAAGGCGAAACTGCTGCAGGCCGAAATTGAGCGGATGCAGTTTGATGCCTCACCGAACGAACTGATGGATCAGGCCAAGCTGGATGAACTGTTCCTGACGCTCAAGAAGGAAGCCGACGGCGACATGAATGCGGCGATGGAACGGCTGGTTGTACCGGTTGATGATGTGCGGACCGGTGATGTTGTGGTCAGCGATATCAAGCTTGGCACCGGCGAAATCATTGTGCCCAAGGGGGCTATCGTCACCGAGAAGATCATCAAGACCCTGCGCCGGATGGAGGAGCGGAATATGCTCGCCGGCATGGCGGTTGTCCCCCGCAAAAAGGCGGTACCGGCGGCATAACCGAAAAACGGGCCATCAAGGCCCGTTTTCCATATCCGCTGGAGCTATTTGAACTATGACCCTCCTCAGCCCGCTGCCTTCACCTCGAGGCGGCGTTTGTGCAGGGTTGGTTCGGTATAGCCGTTTGGCTGTTTCGTCCCCTCGAAGACGAGGTCGCAGGCAGCCTTGAACGCGATAGAGTTGTCGAAATTGCCCGCCATCGGCTTGTAGTCGGGATCACCGGCATTCTGCTCATCGACCTTCTTTGCCATCCGTTTCATTACGGTCATGACCTGATCTTCCGAACAGATACCGTGGCGCAGCCAGTTGGCGATGTGCTGGCTGGAGATACGCAAGGTGGCGCGGTCTTCCATCAGACCGACATCATTGATGTCCGGCACTTTCGAGCAACCTACCCCGGCATCAACCCAGCGCACCACATAACCGAGGATGCCCTGCGCGTTGTTCGCCAGTTCCTGCTCGATATCGCTGTCCTGCCAGTTCGGGCGTTCGACCACCGGAATGGTCAGCAGCTTGTCGAGCGAGGCCCGCTCACGGCTGGCCAGCTTCTCCTGCTGCTCGGCCACGCTGATTGCGTGATAATGGGTGGCATGCAGGGTGGCGGCGGTTGGTGACGGCACCCATGCGGTATTGGCACCCGCCTTCGGGTGACCGGTTTTCTGAACCAGCATATCGGCCATCATGTCGGGCATGGCCCACATGCCCTTGCCGATCTGGGCCTTGCCGCGGAACCCGCATTCGAGGCCGATATCGACATTCTGGTCCTCATAGGCGCTGATCCAGTCGGCGCCCTTGATGTCGCCCTTGCGGACAAACGGACCTGCCTCCATTGAGGTGTGGATCTCGTCGCCGGTGCGGTCGAGGAAGCCGGTGTTGATGAAGAAGATGCGATCCTTCACCGCGCGGATGCATTCCTTGAGGTTGGCCGAGGTGCGGCGTTCCTCATCCATCACGCCGACCTTGATGGTGTTTTCCGCAAGGCCGAGCAGTTTCTCGACGGTCGCGAAAATCTCGTTGGTGAAAGCGACTTCTTCCGGCCCGTGCATTTTCGGCTTCACGATATAGACCGAACCGGCCCGGCTGTTCTTGCGGTCGCTGTCACCGCGCAGGTCATGGAGGGCGACCAGCGGGGTGATAAAGGCATCCATCAACCCTTCCGGCATCTCATTGCCAGCGGCATCGAGAATGGTCGGGTTGGTCATCAGGTGGCCGACATTGCGCAGCAGCAGCAGCGAGCGACCGTGGAGGCTGACCGTACCACCGGAACGGGCGGTATACTCACGGTCGGCATTCAGGCGACGCTCAACGGTCTTGCCACCCTTCTGGAAGGTGTCGGTCAGGGTGCCTTTGACCAGGCCCAGCCAGTTGCGATAGGCCAGCACCTTGTCCTCGGCATCGACGGCGGCAACGCTGTCCTCAAGGTCGAGAATGGTCGACATGGCGCTTTCCAGCACGAGGTCGGCGATACCGGCCTTGTCATCCTTGCCGATCGGGTGAGTGCGGTCGATGCGGATGTCGATATGCAGGCCGTTATGCTGCAACAGGATCGAGGACGGATCGGCAGCATCACCCTGATAGCCTTCGAACTGGGTCGGGCTGGCCAGCGCGGTTTGCTTGTCGCCCAGAGCAACCATCACCGCATCACCGCTGACGCTCAGTTTGGTCGCATCAGTCCAGTCACCGCTTTCCAGCGGGGCGTATTTGTTCAGAAAGTCACGGGCCCAGGCGATAACCTTGGCACCACGGGTCGGGTTGTAACCCCCGGCACGTTCTGCGCCGCCTTCCTCGCTGATGGCATCGGTGCCATAGAGCGCGTCATAGAGGCTACCCCAGCGGGCATTGGCAGCGTTGAGGGCATAACGGGCATTGAGGATTGGCACCACCAGCTGTGGACCGGCAACCTCGGCGATTTCCGGGTCGGTATTGGCGGTGGTGATTGCGAATTTGTCGCCTTCCGGGACCAGATAGCCGATCTCGGTCAGGAATTTCTTATAGGCACCCATATCGCTGACCGGGCCGGGATTGGCGCGGTGGTATTCGTCGATCTTGGCCTGCAGCGCATCACGCTTGGCGAGCAGGGCGCGGTTCTTCGGGGCCAATGTGTCAAGCCCCGCGGTAAAGCCGTTCCAGAATGTATCCTGATCGATACCGGTGCCGGGAATTGCTTCGTCATTGACGAAATCGACCAGTTCCTTGGCCACCTTATAGCCGTTTACGTCCACGCGTGCGGTCATGGGAAATCCTCCAGATATGTTTGAATTCTTGTCGGCGTGCTGCTGCTGGCTTAACCGGCATCGGCGGTCAGGCCGACCGCTTCAATCCCGGCAATGGCGCAGGCCTCATCATTATCAGAGGTATCGCCGGTGATGCCGACAGCGCCGATCAGCGTGCCTGCATCCTTGATCAGCACGCCACCCGGAACCGGTACCAGATGACCGTCAGCGAGGGCATTGACCGACTGAATGAAATAGGGCTGTTCCTGCGCGCGGTTGAAAATCGCACGGCTGCCGATACCGAGGGAGATCGCGCCATAGGCCTTGCCATGGGCAACCTTCGGACGGAGCAGGCTGGAGCCGTCTTCACGCTCGGTTGCAACGGTGACGCCATGGACATCAAGGACCGTAACCGTCAGCGGTTTCAGGTTCAGTTCCCGACCCTTGGCACGGGCGGCTTCAATGATTTTCTTTGCGGTATCGAGGGTGAGGGTAGCCATGATCTGCGGCACTCCGTTTTTTATCAAACTGTTGGTCCCTGCTAACTAGGCTGTTGTAGGCCGGGCGGCAAGACCTTGGCTCGCAAAACCGTGATCCGCAAATAGCTTATGCACAAAAGACAATAAAGCCGGACAATGCTGCCGAGGCGGGTTTTGCCGCCGGTCGTGCACGGATCATTGGAAACACGAGATTTTTTCACCTATGCTGTTGAAAATACAATAATATCCGCATAACGGGTTAGGCAGTGCAGCTATATTTCATCAAGACCACCGGTGAAGATGGCGTCGAACGACTGGATTTTCAGTTCGGCGATGCCGATGCCGATATGGCTGTGGATGGCCGGTTTTCCCTGCTGCCTGATGAGCGATTCCGCAATCTCGACTATGCCACGCTGGCCGCCGCCGCGCCGGGCATTGTCACGCTCGATGCCAATGGTATCGCCCATCTGCAGCCGGAGGATGGCTGATCATGGTGCGGCGTACCCATCCGGTGCTGAAATTTGTTGGCGGCACGTCACCCGGCTTCCGGGAACAGGTTGCCGATGCCGTTGATGCGATTGACACCAACGCCCTGACCCTGATCCACAAGGCGCGCTATACGATCTATGGGGTATCCAGTCTGGTTGCTGCTGATCCTGAACTCGCCACAACCAGTACCGGTGCGCATAACACTGCGCCCAGCTTCGCCCATGTCGAGGGCATCGCTCAGCAGAAAAAGCGCCGGGCCATGATCGCCGAGACCTATACCAGCCTCGTTGATGACAAGCCCCGCCGGAATGCCCGTATCGGCGGGGCCGTGCGCCATGAGGTCGGGCATGTCATGTCCTATATCCTGAACAATATGAGCGAGGACAGGCTGTTCCAGAAGGCCCATGCCCATGATGTCGGCAATCTCGCCAAACGGGTAGGAGCCCAGACCGCCCGCGGCCTGCGCTATTACACGGCCCAGACCAAACGGGGACGAAGCGAGGCTTATGCCGAGATGTGGGCCCAGACCAATGGCGGCGGCTCCATGGCTGTCGATCTGACCGAGGCCATGCCGACGGTCGCTCGATATCTGCAGGTGGTAAACCGCAACATTGCCGCCGGTCGTAATCCGCGGGCCAATCTGGTCGCCGAACGCATCGGTCTGCCGGGGCGGCTGGAGACACTTGGCAGGCTCCTGACCGGCGTGCCAAAAACCGGCAAGCGCACAACCCTCTACGTCAAACCAGCGGCGGAACCGAAACCGCAGGCGGAAGTCAAACCGGTACATCTGGCGCGTGATCAGGTTGTGGCGGCAACCGCCCGATCCGATGGCGACCGGAATGCAGATAAAATGGCGGCTTGGCGGGCAAAGCGGGGCTACGGCAGAAACGGTCTGGCACAGGTGGAACCGAAAAGCCGCTCAACAGTCGATCTGAGGGCCTAAATATGCTGATTTGTTGCCGGGCGATTGAACGACCCGTCATGTGAGTTTAAGAGACTGATTATCATTTGCTTGTTTTTGATGCCGATACCGGCCGTTAAAGGAACACTCCAGTGACCCATTATGTAGCCAATGACTTGTTGCAGGTTATGCCCGAGGCTATCGCCGATCTGGCAAACCGTGTCCGGCTGACGATCCTCGAATACACACCGGATTGCGAGGAAGCGACGATCCCGGCGGCAAAGTCGATACATTACATTCTGAAGGGGTCAAAATACGTGCCGGGTCCGTTCCTGACACTGGCCGTCACGCCGCGGACAATTACCCTGCACTTCCTCTATGGCGATCAGGTCAATGATCCCGAGAAGCTGCTTGAGGGTTATGGGGGGCGTCAGCGGATTTACCGGGTTACCAATGTGGATGAAGCCCAGCATCCGGGTCTGAAAGCGCTGATTGAATCCGCCCGCATGGTACGCCAGCGCTGATCTTATAGCTGCTATCCCGCCGCTGGCTCTGGACAGATGGCGGCAAGCACGGCATATCTGCGCGCAAGATTACCGGCGGATGGCCTTCGCATATCTTTGCACCCCATCCGGACATCCGCCTCCAGCAGTTGAATTCCGAAGGTCTCAGAATAATGACGGGTATGTTTGCACAACGGGTATCGATCGAGCAAATCGAGGAAGGCTTTGAACTGGCACCGAAATTCGATGCCGATGGTTTGTTGCCTGTGGTCACCACCTCCGCCAAGACCGGTGAGGTGCTGATGCTCGGTTACATGACCGAGGAAGCGTTGAAGCTGACGATCCAGACCGGTGAGGCCCATTATTACAGCCGCAGCCGCAAGAAGCTCTGGCGCAAGGGTGCAGATTCCGGCCTGCTGCAGATCGTCAAGGAAATCCGCGTCGATGACGATCAGGATGCCGTCTGGATCTCTGTCGAGATCGACGGCCCTTACGGTGAGGCGAGCTGCCATGTGGGCTATCGCTCATGCTTCTATCGCTCGGTCGCCGTCGGTCAGGGCGAGGACAAGCCAGCCAAGCTCGAGTTTGAAGAGGATGAGCTGGTTTTTGACCCGAAAGAGGTCTATGGCGACGCGCCGAACCCGACCCAGGTCTGATTACCGACAGGCCGGTTTCCTTGTCTGGTGATCCATCAGAGACAACAACCGTAAGGCGCATAGCATGGCGTCGCTGGCTGGTGCGCGGCTTCTGGCTGTTCGCACTCATCGGTGCGGTTGTGCTGCCTGATCTGTTTTTTCAGCAGCAGGACAGCGGTACCGGCGACGCGCTTGCCCGGCTCGAGGCACAGCTGAAGGATCGCTATAGCTTCTCCCATATTGATCCCTCGAGTGTCGACCGCCTGCGCAATGGTGAGGGCGGCGTGGTTATCTTTGACGTGCGCCAGCCCGAGGAATATGCGGTCAGCCACTTGCCCGATGCCATTCGGATTGATCCCGATATCTCCAATCTGGATTTTCTGGCGCGCTACGGGGCCATGGTGGCGGATCGGCAGGCGCTGTTTTACTGCACAGTCGGTCGCCGCTCCTCACGCCTGATTGCCCGGCTGGAAAAGCCTTTGGCCGCAGCCGGTACCACGCTGCACAACCTGTCAGGCGGCATATTCCGTTGGCACAGCGTTGGCGGTGATCTGGTCACCATTGATGGTCAACCAACCGACCGGGTGCATCCCTATAATGATCAGGTCAGGGCATTGATGCCGGACACTGAACGACAACCCTGACAGGTCTATCGCATGATAATGTCGATCATGCTCGGATCGGCTGTGCAGCTCTCGGTCATATGGATCATAAAGTCGCCAAGGGTAATCGGCATGTTCTCAAGCTTGGTGCCATTGATATAGAAACCGACCACCCGTGGCTGATCGAGGGTCAGGAAGCCGAGTTCGACACAGATGCCCCGGGGCACATTGGTCAGGTTGAGCCGGGCCAGCGCATTGTCATCGCCAAACGGGGCGGCACCGATGCCGCCATTCTCCCACGGTACGCTGAGGCCATTCTCGCCGACCAGTCCGGTCGGTACGATATCCCATTTGCCGAGCAGATCAGTGCTCAGCTCTGCATAATTGCCCATCTGGTCAGCCATGACCGGAATCACCGCGGCGAGGCGGGCGATTTTCAGGGCCGACTGGTCCGGTGTGATGGACTGGGCGGCGGCATTCAAGGGGCTGAATATCAGGCCAAGACACAGACAAATCATGGCCGGAACGGCACGGCAGAGAGAAAATTGCATGGTCATCATGAGCGTAACTGTCAAACGGGCCACAATCTGAGGCACACTGGCATCATACAGGCAAAGAGCGCCATGACTACCAAAGCGCTGAAACAGCAATACTGAATAAAATCAGCATCGGGGAGAGTTTTCGTGAGTGATGAGCCGATTGCCGCCCAGCGGATGCCGGTCGATCTCGAGTTTCTGGCGCTGGCCGAGCATATTCTGAAGGAAGCGCTGATTGTCCGTGATGCCGATGGTCATGCCATGGACCCCCATTCCGTTGAATCTGATCCGGCCCGGTTTGATTTCCGGGCGCGTCTCGCCTGGACGCTGGTGATTGTCGCCTTCTGGCAGTTGGTGGATGATGCAGGCTACACGCGGCAGGAGTTGAATGTGGACAACCGCACTCTCTATGACGCGCTGAAGGGTTTGCGCACGGCGGCGATCTTCCATGACTGGGAACTGCAGCCGCTGAACCCGGTCAGCCAGCAGAATGCCCTGCGCAGCATCATCCGCCGCTGTGAATTTGAAGGAACGATTGATGGCATTCCCTGTAACCTTCGGGTTCAGGCGGGACGGGTCACATTTGAGGGTGATTGTCTGATCAGCCTGATGCGGCATTTGCTGCATATGCTCGACCCGTCATTGGCAGATGCCGAAACGGCTGCTAAAGCCTGAATGCCATTTGCGCTCTCATGCCTGATGATTGCCACTGACGATGATCGAATGACGATGACCGAACCGACCGCCCAGACACCACGCCCGCTGTTCAATGCTGCTGAAGACCATGCCATGTCCCCGGTTAAACGGCTGGTCGCCTGGATTGTCCGGGGCACGATCATCAGTCTGTTTCTGGCGATTGTCGGCACGATTGTAATCTTTACCGGCTATGCCGAGACCGGTGAGGCCGGGGCTCCCTGGCTTGATCATGTGACCAGTATCACCGGGTTTTTCTGGGGGCTGGTTCTGCTGTTGCTGGTTGCCCTGCCGGTACCGTTGTTCCTCAGTCTGAAACAGCAGCGTAATCAGAAGCGCGGGCAATAATACGCATATCCGGGTGTTCATGCCGGGCTGTGCATATCATTGTATTGAAGTCGTTGCCAATTCGCGCGAAAGCACCTATAAACACTATTAGGGGTTTTTATAGGGGGACTAAAGTGTGCTGTATGGCATGCTCGAAATTCATAAAAACTGGTAATGCACAGTAAGGCGATGCGGGCAATCCGCATGGCCCATTTCGCGTTTGGGAACGCTAGTTGGGGGAATAGAACATGTCAGTTATCGAGGGAACCAGTGGAAATGATCCCTTAAATGGTGGATCAGGTGCCGACTCTATCGTGGGTTATGCCGGGTCTGATACCATTTATGGCAATGCTGGCGATGATACGATCGCTGCCTATTATCCCCCATCCGATACCGTGCCCCCCGGTGCTGCCGGGTCCGATACCATTTACGGCGGTGCGGGCAATGACCAGATTTACGGTTCGCCGGATAACACCGAAATGTATGGTGAAGGCGGAAATGACATTATATCCGGCAGCGATGGTATTGATATCATCATCGGGGGCAGTGGTGCCGATACCCTTGCCGGCGGTGCCTCGAGTGACATTTTCCTGGGTGGATCAGCTGCTGACATGGCTGGCGATGTCATTACCGATTACATCGCTTCCAACCAGACTAGTCAGGCGGCCGAGGTCGATGTCATCGGGATTATCGGCAACTTCTCCTATCAGGATTTCAGCCTCGCCTACACGACCGTTTCCTTCAATGGTGAAACCCGTGACGCGACCGAGGTAACAATCAGCGGTACGCATACATTCACCATGCTCGGCAGCTATACGCTGGACAGTGCGGTATTTGATTCCGGCGAAGGCGCAACCATTCTGGACTTCCGTCTGTTCGCCACCACGCTGGAGCCGATTCCGGGCACGTCAGGTGCGGATACCCTCTATGCCGATGATGGTATTACCAGCAGTGGTTACGAGTTCTTTGGCTATGGTGGCGACGACTTCATCTATGGCGGGCGTCTGGATGATCGTGCCTATGGCGGTGCCGGTGCCGACACAATGTACGGCAATGAAGGCGGCGATACCCTTTATGGTGAGGGCGGTGATGACGTCATCTATGGTGGTGACGGTCTCAATATTATTGAGGGCGGTGCCGGTAATGACACCCTCTATGGCGGCAATAACCAGGACTTCCTGAAGGTAAGCTTCGCCCTGACCGGCTCGGAAATGAATTTGATCGATTACTTCGGCCCGATTGATCTCGGTGTCGATGGCACTGACTGGATCTACGGCTTTGAATCCTACATGGGGGTCAATAACGAGATCATCATCTTTGCCGATGCCGAAAGCAGTGATGGGCAGGGCTTTGATGGTAACGACACCCTCTATGGTGGTGCCGGTAATGATACCTGGATCGGTAACGGTGGTAATGACGTCATTTATGGCGGTGCCGATAATGACAGCATCCAGGGCAATGCTGGTAACGATATACTGTTTGGTGATGCCGGTGCTGATACCCTGCTGGGTAATGAGGGCAACGATACGATCGAGGGCCTCGGCGCCGGAACCGACTATATCGATGGTGGTACCGGCTGGGATCTGCTTCTGGTCTCAAGCTTCGCCGGTCTGTCCTTAACTGTTGGCGGTACTTCCAACGTTGGCGGTGATACCGTCGTGAATGTGGAAGGCTTCACCAACGCGGCAGGTCAGTTCTATACGTTTGGTTCTACGATTGCTGACTATTTTGTCGGCAGCTCACTTGCAGACACACTCGGTGGTGATGCCGGTGCAGACAGCCTGTTCGGCGGCGATGGCGACGACAGCATTATTGGTGGTGCCGGTGATGACAAGCTGGATGGCGAGAACGGTGCCGATACCATTCTTGGCGGCGGTAATAATGACCGTCTGAATGGCATGAACGGCAATGACATCCTCTACGGGGATGATGGTAATGATACCCTCGGTGGCGGGGAGGACTTTGATACCCTGTACGGTGGTAACGGTGCCGATTACCTTGATGGCGGCAACAGATCCGACTCGATCTTTGGCGGTAATGGCAATGACACTATTATCGGCGGGAACCATAACGACCGACTGTTCGGCGACAATAATGACGACAGTATCCTTGGTGGTGCCGGTGTAGATACTATTAATGGTGGTGCCGGTGCTGATACTCTGGATGGTGGCAACGACAATGACATGATCCGTGGTGATGCCGGCAATGACCTGCTGTATGGCGGTTTTGGCTCTGACTCAATAGATGGTGGCAATGAGTTTGATACCATTTATGGCGGGTACGGTGCCGATACCATCAATGGTGGCGAGAACTCGGATTGGCTCTTCGGTGATGAAACAAACGATACTATCTATGGTGGTAACCATAATGACCGTTTGTTCGGCGGTGATGACAATGACCTGCTGATGGGCCAGAGCGGTAATGATACGCTGAATGGTGACGATGGTGATGACACCCTCGATGGTGGCGCAGGGGAGGATTATATCAAAGGCCTGCTTGGTGCCGATCTGATCTATGGTGATCTTGAAGCGGATACCATTGAGGGCGGTAATGACGACGACACCATTTATGGTGGTACCGGTAGTGATCTGATCTATGGCGATGCCCAGAATGATCTGATTTTCGGTGAGAATGAGTGGGACACTATTTATGGTGGCGATGGTGCCGATACCATTGATGGTGGTGCCCGGTCGGACTGGCTGTTCGGGGACAATGGCGATGATGTCGTCTATGGCGGGGATAATGATGACCGCCTGTTCGGGAACGGTGGTGCCGATATTCTCTATGGCAACAATGATAATGACCGCCTGAATGGCTATACCGGCTTTGATACTCTCTATGGCGGTATGGGCGATGACTCGCTGGATGGCGAGTTCGGAAACGATCTGCTGTATGGCGAGGATGGTAACGATCTGCTGATCGGCGGGAACGAGTTTGACACCCTCTATGGCGGGATCGGGAATGATACGCTGAACGGCGATGCAAACTCTGACTCCCTATTCGGGGGCAGTGGCAATGACCTCATGAATGGCGGCGATCACAATGACCGGATGTTTGGTGAGGACGGCGCTGACATCCTCAACGGTGATGGTGGTGTCGATACACTGAATGGTGGTGATGGAGCCGATACCATTGATGGTGGCAGCGGTTCGGATCTGATCCGTGGCGATAATGGTGCTGATGTCCTGATCAGCTATGCCGGGGATGACACGCTCACCGGCGGTGGCGGGGTAGACTCATTCGTCTTCGATACCTCCAATACCAATGATGTGGTGATTGAGGACTTCGATATCTCGACCGAGATTATTACGGTTGCCGGCGATGTGGCGGCCGACCTTGCGGCATCGGCAACAGGCACCGATGCGGTGATAACGGTCTCAGGTGGTGGTACGATTACCCTGCTGGGCGTTGATGCGTCGGAAGTTACGGATGCACTGTTTGCTGTATAGGCCTTGCTGACGCCAGCAGGGACAACAAAGATCAAGATTGCGCGTGAGCCGGTTCCAGGTGATTACCTGAACCGGCTTATTGCTTCACAATAGAGTGCGAGATCAATCCGATTTCGGGTCGTGAGCGCGGGGAGGCAGGTAAATGCCTCCTTTTTAGATACGCCGCCAGCGGTCACTTGCGTATTCGACCTTGGCAAGGTCACCGGTTTGATATCAAGCATGGTCGCAAGCTTTGTGGCCATCGTTGCCGTATCTTCCTGAAAACCGACGATATCAAAGGTATCGAGGTAATCCATGGCGCATTCAAAGCGCTGCAGATCTGTCATGGATTCGAAATTGTTTCCACTTGCTGCGACCAAGGCACGTGTCTGGCCATTCCAGAGTTCATTGGCAAATTGTGGATCGATGATGGCTTCGGAGAGGGACAGGCCGATCATGTTGGCATATTGCAGATCGTTTTTGTCATTGGCTATCTGGTTGTAGGCAGACACCACACGATGTATCGGATTTCTCAATAGAGTAATCTTTTTGTATTCACCGGGCACAAATTGAGCTGCTTGATAGAAGTGGCCAGAAATAATATCAAAATCAGTAAAGTAAGCTGATTTATCACGATCATTTACTTTGGTAAAAAATTCAAAGTCACTCCTGATGGGGCACGTCTTGGCTTTTTTCAGGGTGTCCGTCAGGAAATCAAAAAATGATGTTCCGGCTGTCTTGCGTATATGAAGATGAAAGATTTTCATAGTGATCAGATGAGCTGGATCGCTTCTGTAACAGACTCTTTGAATGTTGCTTCGCTGTATTTCTGGCTGCTGCTTTGGCACTGCCTGGCGAGTGTTTCGCGCTCTTCCTTGCTCATGGCTGCGATCTGGCGCAGCTGGGCAACGGCTTCATTCTGATCCCGATATAGAAAGCCGCAATTCGTGTCACGAATAATCTCGGCCGGGCCGCCGGCATCATATACCAGCGGAATGCAACCATAGGACATAGCCTCAACCAGGGTTATGCCAAAATGCTCACAGCATTCGGGACTGATGCTGTCTACCAGACCATAACCGCAAGCGTGGATATAGACACTGTTCTTCAGATAGGCCTGATGAAGCCTGTCTTTATCCAGATTGGCGGCCACGGTGATGCCGTCATATGCCTGACTCTGCTGATATATTGACTGGTAGAAGGCATTGTCATCTTCAGCAGTGCTGAGCCCGCCGATAATATCTGCAGACTCAATGATGTTCTGCTGCATGGCAGTTTTGGCAATCTCCAACACAATATCCTGCCGTTTGTTGTGCCCATGGGCGATAAAGCGACCCACATTCAACAGCGAAGGCTTGCTGGCCTTCCGGCTTGGTTCTCCACCGGCACAGAGCTTGATCGGGGGATATACCACATGGGTCTTGATACCGGGGAAATTGTATTTCAGCAGCTGGTCGGTGTAGTGCCGTTTGGTGAACTCTGAATTCACCATTACCAGATCATAATCCCTGATATTATCATGGCTTAATTCATCGCGATGATATTCGGGGAATGGGAACTGACAGTGATAGACATTCTTCCTGGCCATGCCCGGTATCGGTGGCGTCAAATGGTTGCCCATGGCAATCAGAAGGTCCGGCGTGACCTTTCGGGATATGCTGTTCAGATCGGATATATGGATTGTCGTTTCAGGAATGTTCAAATCATCCATAACCTGAAGGAACCGGAGCTTGCTCGTGTAATGCGGCGTCAGGAACCAGACCTCATATTCTTCCGATAATGACTGCGCTATCGAAAGTATATAGCGTTCACCCCCGCCAATGCGTAAATCAAAGGGGGTATACACAAAGCACAGTTTCTTTTTGGAATAGCCCAGATCTTTGTCGGATTGGTTCAGGACCGTGTGACGATCATGCAGCCTGTATCTTAATGAGGGGTTGTCATTCAAAAACCAGCGATTGGAAAACTTGTTCTTTTGTCGCTGGATCAGCGGCATAAAATCATCCTGAAATCGCTCTTTGGTCGATGAGTTTTCGATATGGACTGCGACGGTTTTCGGATTCACTGAAACGACAAAATTTTCGTTTTTCAGACGTCGGCATAAGTCCGTATCTTCGTAATAAAATGGTTCAAAAATATAGTCAAAGCCGCCTGACGATCTGAACACATCGGTTTTTATCAGCATGCAGGCAGCGGAAATATAATCGACCCTGATGGGCTCTTCTATTTTCTCCAGCTGGCTTTTATAGGCATTGTAGTTCAGGAACTTGGCGACCTGGATAATTTGTCCGCAATCGGAAATTTTTCCACCGAACTCGGAGATATCACCGTCCTGGGTGATGATCACGGGCGCGATGGCATCAGATTTTGAGGCCTTCAGGGCAGCTATGTTTTTCCGAATATCTTCTCGTTTGATAAAGCAATCATCGTTCAGGAACAGGGAGTATTTTGTATCCGTATAATCAAAGCCGATATTATTGGCTTCACCAAACGATCGGGCCGCATCAAGGCGGGTGATTTTAATCCCCGGCAGGTGAGATAGGTTTCGGTGCAATATCTCAACATGGAATGGTTCGCTGCTGTTGTCGACAACATGAATGTCAAAGGGCTGGCTGAATCCCTCCGTCAGATGATAGCAGGATATAATGACAAGTATCGGATTGTTGTAGTGAAGTATAATTGCCGTTGTATTCAATGTTGTTTTTAATTTTTTCTTTTTTTCTGTCTTGTCGTGCGTTTGTACTATGATATTTTTATATAAGCTCCAGTCAAAAGAGCAGTTCTGGGTAGATGCAATGATGAGATTGTTAACTTTTTTGGCAGGCGGAATATTGTTTTCCTGCATGGCCAGACACAGAAGAGACGCATAATCCTGAAATGCGATGCCGTTGATGGAGGCATAATGGCGCATGAACAGCAGATCGATAAAGGGTGATGGAGATCGGTGATCATCATTGTCCTGCTGGTAAAAATCGATCAATGCGATCCCGGTGCCGGGCTTGTAGTCGGGCTGGTCATACAGATAGTATTTCAGGTCAAAAAGAGGGTGGGGTGACAGGCCCTGCTGTTGTCCGATCAGAATATGATGGGCCAGACTGGAAAGCCCATCAAGCGGTTCGGTCAGTTGTGATTCGTAGTATTCTTGATCAAATAATGTGCAATAATTGACATTATTATGTAAATCTTCAAGTATAGTTATTACTTTTTTGTCGTTTTGCTGTTTTGCTTTATCAAGGTAGGCCATCAGGGCATGGTCTGATGTGTTCGAGAGGGTTTTTATTATGGACAGAAGAGAAATTTCTTTATTTATTATAAATTTTTTCTCATCAAAATAAATATTAAATTTTCGGTTTTCTTTGTATCCATATTTGCAAAAATGGTAAAGTGGTGGAATATCAGAATTTTTGAGATCTTTGTTTATCAGCTTGTACTGTTTTTCGCAAAATACAGCATTGCTGATTTCTACTTCTCCATTAAAATAAGATTGAATATCAAGCGGATCTTCTTCTTTATAGTTTGCGGCGATCTTGAAAAAGCTCAGCTCATCACCGGACAGATCAATATTCATGTCTGCGGCATGTGCTGAGCTGTCCGCTCTCAATGGGGTGGCATCCATTTTTATGCTTCTATTTTAAATCAGGGAGATTTGGGTCTGGAACTTATCATGCGCGTATGGGATTTGCCACCAACGGGTGCGATGCCACCATCAATCATTTTGGTACGTGCCGGTTCCGGCAACTGATGCCATTTTTGCGCTAACTCATTGATGGCCTCTGCCAGTTGACTGGCGCTTTCGGGCGATGCCTTGGGGCCAGCGGTTTGGAGTTGATCCTTCAGATCAAGCAGCCAGTCGATCTTCACGCTCAGGCTGTCGAGGTGGCTTTCATTGCTCATCAGACGGGCGCTGGCCTGCAAGCGGGTCAGTTTCCTGCCCGGCTCCATGGCAAGCGGTCCTGATGGCAGGATGTTCTCTGCCTGGCGGTTGAGAAGTGCTGCCGGACCACGCTTGCCACCGGCGCGGAAGTTTTGGCGCCGTTCTTCCATCTGTTGTCGGGCAACGCTGGTCATCAGGCTGTCGAGGCCGCTCCGGATGGAAATACGGTCATAAATTCTGGCCAAACGGTTGATCAGTCTGGTGCGCCGCTCGGCTTCTGCCTCGGTATAGGCGCGTTTGCCGACCGATCGTTCGAGGGTGGTCAACTGTTTGTAGGTACCATGGGTCTGGGCATTGGCGGCCTCGATGGCGCTGTGAACCACCTGAATTTCCGCAATAACGCCGTTTGGCATGCGGATCTTGGCGTTCATGGCCCGATAGCCATGACGTTTCGGCTCGGCGAAATTATCCTTGATCCGGGTAATCACCGGCTCTGCAGGCTTGCTGGTGTCTTGCCGCGGCCGGCCATAGCGGGCAATCGCCAGTTCCTGCTGACGCCATAATATCTGCTGGACCTGCTGGACCTCTTCGGTCGTCTGGCAGGTGATTTTGACCCGGATGGCATCGCCAACCAGATCAACGATCCCGTCATGATCCTTGATTGCCTTCTGGGCAATGCGGGTCTTGGACTTGTGATTGATTTTGCTGACATCGACGGGCAGATCGCCGAACAGCCGGTCGACAAGTTTTCGGAACTCGGGCGCAGCCTCGAAGCCGCGCCTGCGTAATCCCTCTGCCGCCGCTCTCGCTTCATAGAGAGTGACGCGTTTGTGAAGATTGCGGTTGCTGTTCGCCATATAGTCCGATCAGAGGTTGCGGGATGAGTGAGAACGGCACGGTGCTGCCATATCTTCACCTCATACTCGTCAATTTTGCAGACTATTTTTGAATGTTGCAAATCCATGATGACAAAACTTACTGATTACCAGTGCGTTAGCCGTGATTTTGCGTATACTGACAGGGTCTGGGTGTCATGGGTATGGCAGTTTCTTTTGGGTTTTCTGATTATGGATTTTAGCGCCACTCGGTCACAATTCGCGCGTCTGGCCCTGTTCGGGTTCGCTGCGGCCATATTATCGGCAACCGCCATGCCCGTATCGGCACAGGATTATGAGCGACGGGATCCGCGCCCGGAATATGATGTTCTGCATTTGCGTCCGTCCAGCCCGACACTGGTGCGGCGCTGGGATGCCAGGAACGGGTTATTGAATCCGGCCGGGGCAACCATGGATGCCAGCAACCCCTACAGTGCCGCGCCGAGCGCCTTCTTCGAGTTCCGGAGTGAGGGCAGCCAGCCCGTTACGCATTTTGAAAACGCCAATGGTTTGCCGCCGAATGTCTATCAGATCTATGTCGTAGCGAAGGCCGAAAGGGTGGTCGGGCCTCTGACTATCACGCTCAAAAACAGCTATGTCGATGGCAGCTCCGAAGAGCCCACTTACCTGATGGAAAGCAAGCTGTCGAAGTTTGACTGGCGGACATTTGTATTTGAGATCAGCAACCCGGATTTGAAGGCACCACGCCTGAGCGGTGTTGACGTCATCCTGAATGCCCGCGGTACAGGACGGGTATGGATTGGTGCTGTTGAACTGGTCAATCTGGGTTTGCCGGAGCGACACCCGTTCTTTCAAGAGGATCGCTACGGTCCGGGTAACTGATGATCAAAGACAATAAAGCTTATACAGGCTGATAAAAATGAATGTGAAATCCAGATTACTGATGACTGCGGCTGTGGCGGTCTCCCTGTTGGCAACCGCTGGCACCGGCAATATTGCATATGCCCAGCAAAACAAGATGCCACCGGTTTATGGCATTCTGGATGAGCGCGGCCTTGAGCTGCAGCTGAACACGCTGCAAACGCGTATCGTGAATGTGACCCTCGACTGGGTGGGCGACCTGTATGATTTCAATTATCAGGCGATGCAGGAGAACATGTCCCTGCCATTTCACCTTGAGGATGAAATCTATCGCGATCCCCAGAATCTGGCCTCAGCATTTCGCCAATGGTATGTGCTGAATCAGCTGGATGGTTATCGCGAACAGCATTGGGTGGTTGAGAAGGTGCTGCTCATTCCGATGCCGGAGTGGCTTGCCGATCCCAATGGCAAGGGGGATCAGGCGGTTGCTGACGCCCTCGGTGTGTCCAGAGACGGCTATATGATGATGGTCCGGCTTAACCATCCGACGGATGAATTGCAAAGCGAGTTGGCAACACTCTATTTGCGCATGAACGGCACAAAGCCGGAGATTGCAGGCATCTGGAATTACAACCCGGCCAACTATCAATAAAAACTCTGTTGCAGCAGGCTGCGGTTTTCGACAGCTATGGCTGAATTGCGCGTGCAGTGATCCAAGGTAAGGTTCAGGTTCTGAACAGCTTTCGGATCGCGCGTATCACTGATGCTGCATCATCTTCTGGAACAGGCGTCCCGTGATGCCCGGCGATTGTGCGGGGCAGCACTTATTTATTGGTGCCAACCCCGTACATTCTCTCGGCCTCGCCGGCTGCCCAGGCTGAAACTACGGCTGCGGTCTGCATCTGGCGCTCATAGGCCTGCCAGTTCATGTACATTTTGGTAGCGCCGATCAGGTTGAATTCACGCACCAACTGGCCGCGGCTGGCTGATGAGTTGACGAACTCCATCCAGCCCGGATCCTGGAACCGGTATCCGGAAACCAGCTTCATCAATTCCAGATGGGAAATGTGTTCGGCATCGATATTCAGACCGAGGTCTGCGGTTGCGCCGCAGGAGCCACCGGGGCTGCCCGGATAACTGCCATCGGCATAGTTGCCGCTGCCCGGTGCCGATTGCAGGCTGCCGTCAAGGGCAATCCAGGTTGATGGATTGGTGCCGCCGCCACTCAGGCGACCGAGATACTCGACCGTCTGCATGTTGCTACCGCAGACATTTGCCGGAAGACCGGAAACGACCGCATGCGGGTTGATATCGTGGCCATCCGGGGTTTTGACGATGAAGTCAAGGTGAGCGCCGCCGCTGCCACCGGTATTGCCCATCTGGCCGATTGGCTGCCCTGACCCGACGGTATCACCAACCCGGACATTCACGCCGCCCGGTGCAAGGTGGTTGTACTGTGTGGTAGAGCCGTCGGCATGACGGATCTTGATATAGTTACCCCAACCACCACCACAACCGCGGCTTGATGAGTTGCTGCCACTGAATCCGCTTTGCGGGCAGCTGCTAAGCACAGCGATAACCTCACCGGCACCGGCAGCATAAACCACACCGCTGTCACTAACGATATCGTTGGCCGGATGGAAACGATTGCCATCAGCACTGCGGTTCCCGAAACAGTCGGTCTGGCGCAGGCCGCTGCCTGCCATGGGCGATTGCAGGGATACGGTGATTGGACGACCGGGAACACCGGAGGCTGCCGCACTGGTTGTTCCACCACCTGTGGATGTGTGCACCAGAACCGGTGACGTGCCGCCGGTTGTACCGCCGGTTGTGCCACCAGTGCTGGCAACAGGGGCACCGCTACAGTTTCCAGCGGCCAGATCATCAAGACCATTGCTGTCAATCGCACTCAGAATATGGCCGGGACGGGTGGCGGCAGCGGCACCATAAGGGCGCACCCAGTCATGGGTAACAATGCTGACCGCCTGGCTTGCATCGGTCATCGGCTGGCTCAGTGCGCTGGCAACGCTCGGCTTCTGGGCCAGGTTAGACAGCAGGGCGGCGACGTTGTTCTGAATGGCGGCTTCATGGCTGGGGGCGCAGCCTGCGGGTGCGGCAACCAGATCGCATTTCTGGAAATTCATGCCGGTATTCGGGTTCACACGCTTTTGCAGGTTACAGCCCTCACCCCAGCAGCCATCCTCTTCCCAGCCTGACCACTGGATCAGGCCAAGACCGGTTGGCACATAACCGCAAGCGCCGGCAGGGGTACAATCCTGACGCGCACCGGAAATCGGTGGCAGGGCACACATCGTTGGACCGTTTGTGGCCGCCGGACAGGATGAATACCAAGCTTCCTGCAGGTTGCGACCGGCATTGGATTCCTCAATCGCGGTCATAGCCACAGCCAGTGCCGCATAGTGGTTGATGCCGTGTGAAACCAGTTCCGAATACATCAGGTTGAGGACGTTGATCTGGTCGGACCCCAAGGTACCTTTGCCGGGATAGGAGAAGCCGGGTTGGAAGGGATCACAGGCTGTCGGGATATACGGCATGTTATAGTTGCCGCTGCCAGCCAACGGTCGGCATGAATTTGCCGGTGGTGGCAGACCGACACCGCCGGTGATCCGTTGCACGACTTCTTCAGCCCATGCCCGGATTGACTCTTCCGGCAGTTCGGTGCGCATGGCGACCAGATAATCGCACATGGCGAATGCGGTCATGGAGCGGGCATTGGCGGTATCACGCGATGCCAGTCCGGCAATGCCAGATCCCGAACTGTAGTCGCTGGCCGTTGGTGCGGCGTTCGGCAGACCGGTCAGGTTGCGGCAGCGATCAATGGCGGCACCGACGAGTTCCTCATCGAGTGTATGGGGTTCAAGTGTCGACGCATCCACATCGGCATCAATCAGCCGTGGATCGGGAAGATCACACAGGCCAAGCGCTGCATCACGCTGGTTACAATACATCGAGAGGCGGCGGTTGTTATGATAGGCGGCATTTGCCGAAGCGACGCTGGCTGTGCCTTCATCAAGGTTGGTCAGCCATTCGTAGTTTTCCTGCAGAATGGCATCGCGGGCAAGATTGGTGTTCAGTTCTGCACCACCGGCCCCCGAGGCGGCAGTCGCCTGAAACCCGGCGGTAGCAGGACGCATGCTCTCCATGGTTTGCTGTTGGGCGATTTGCTGTCGATGTACATGAGCGACCGCCTGGGTCTGATAGCTCATTGTCTCCTCATTGGCACCTGTATTGCCGTTGATCTGGGTATGGATGGCGGCAAAGCCCTGCCAGAGGACGAGGTAGAGTTCGGTTACTTGGGCGAGGGTGAAGGCGGTAATGGTGGAGCCGGTGGCGGCAACAAAGGCGGCACCAACGCCGCAAGGGCAAGTTGCGGCCCGTGGTTTTGACACTATCGTGGCACCCAGAATGATGGCGCAGATGCCGACAATGGCAATGGTCTGGATGGCCGCGCTGTAGCGCCGGATGCCACGAAACATTGAGAAACCCCCACTTCTCTCAATAGGAAAGCCGTAGTTTGCCCAAATTTTGCCACCAAGGCCAGCGAAAAAATTATCAATAACTGATAGTCAAAACACTAAATTTCTGCCGATGCTTCCGGTTGCAACCAGCTTCACCGGTTGCGATGTCGGGGATTTTAGGAAAAATTTTAGCAAATTTTGCGGGTTACAGCCCACCCACCATCCGATTGAGCCCCTCTTTTTCCAGCCACAGGGCAAAATCGGCTTCCGACAGCGGCTTGGAGAACAGGTACCCCTGCGCAAGGTCACAGCCATGTTCACGCAAGGAGTCCAGTACCTCATCGGTTTCGATGCCCTCGGCCACGACTTTCAGGCCCAGATTGTGGGCCAGACTGATCAGGGTATGAACGATGGTGCCGGCCTCCGGATCGGTCAGCATCCGCGCAACAAAGCTCCGGTCAATCTTCAGGTCACTGAACGGCAGCTGGTGCAGGACGGTCAGGGAAGAATATCCAGTGCCAAAATCATCAATCGACAGCTCCAACCCGGCAATGCGCAGCCGGGTCAGTACCTGCATGATCCGCTCGATGCCGGAAAAGGCGAGAGACTCTGTCAGCTCCAGCTTAATATGCTCAGGTGTGCCCCCGGCTTCATGAATGGCGGCCAGAAAGTTGCTGCTGAAGTCAGGCTTGATGACCATGGAGGGCGAGACATTGATCGACAGGCACAGCGGCTGATCAAATATCGGCCAGTTTTGGCTGATGGCGATGGAGGATTTCAACATCTGCATTGTCAGTTCATCCATGAGACCGAACTGCTCAATGGCATCGATAAAGTGGTATGGCGCCATGAGGCCATGGGTTGGGTTATGCCATCGTGAGAGAATTTCCACGCCAGCCACCTCATCACGATGGAGGTCGATGATCGGCTGAAAAAAGGGCACGAATTCTCCCTTCTTCAGACCATCTCTCAGCGCTTCGATGCTTATAGCGGAATTGGCCGTCAGGGCTTGTTCGACAACATGCATGAAACGGGTCATGGAGAAGGGTTTTTCCAAGACATCCAGGACCGTCGCGCCCATTTGGGTACATACCTGCTGACTGAATTTGCAGACCCGTTGATCGCAGCCACTGATCAGGATCACCTGTCCGCGAAAACCATCTGCCAGCAGCTTTTCAAGACAATCGATACCACTGGTGGCACCCAGATGCAGATCAAGTACCAGAATGTCTGGTGGCACCACTTTGCCCTGATGCAGCAATTCCGCTGCATCTCGGTGAATGACGGTATCAAGTCCGATATTGGCGCAGGCCTTGCCGAGCAAAAAGGACAGGCCATCATCATCCTCAACAATCATGACGGATGAGCTGGTTATATAGCTGGTTGATTGTTGCCCACCGATATCCCTTGTGGGGAAGCCCTGCATTGGCTCTGCAATCTGGGGCAGCGATGTTTTGCAGGTTGCATTCACGATATTGGACCATTTATCTGGCGCGGCACCTGTCTGGGTGCCGACGGGTCGGTTATTCGGGGGCAATCGGCGCTATTTCAGCGTCTATAAGTCGTATCGTGGCACAGGCAAATTACCGGGTCGTAAATGTTGACCCAGTGTTTTCGGAATCTCGTAAATTTTATGCGTGTAAATTGACAAGAGCGCGGGGCTGCTTAGAGTCGCGGACGCAAGACAAGGACGGCCTTGACGGACATTCCCGTGCCGGTTCCCGCAAACCGCATATAACCCTCATATAATATTGGGCTTCAGATGCTGCACCATTCCACTGTTTCGATGGTTTCACGTTTCATGCGTGCCTGTCTGGTAGTCGCCGGACTGTTGATGCTGGCCAGTTTCATGCTGCCTGCACAGACACTGGCCCAGTCACAGTCACAGTCACAGAGCACAGAGCAATCGGCAGATCCGGTTATGGCCAATGCCTCACCCGAGGCAATCAGGGGGCTGATTGACGACCTGCAGAACGAACCGGCCCGCAAGGAACTGATTGGCAAGCTTGAGCTGATGCTCGAGGCACAGGTCGATGCCCCGGAAGGGCAGGCAGCTGCCGAGACCGCGAATGATAACGAGGCAAACGCCGAGGAAGGTTTCCGTCTTGAGGTTTCCGATGATCTGACAGCCCTGCGCAGTTCGGTGGTCGAGACCCTCAGCAAGGCGCTCGCTACCCTGGGACGTCAGATGGCCGAACTGGCCACGCTGTTCGCCAATCTGCCCGCTCTCTGGGATTGGGTAATGCAGGTGGTGCAGATTGATAACCCGACCAAAAGCGCGCTAGAGGCCAATTTCATCATTGTCTGTGCGGCGGCCTTTGCCCTCGGTCTGCTGATCGAGTTTTTCCTGCGCTGGATCGGCAAGCCGATCTCCGACCGTCAGTTGCAGACCTCACATTTCAGCATATTCAGCCGGTTGCTCGGCCTCATCGGCTGGGTGGTGATGCAGCTGATTCTGGTCGCGGGCTTTGCCGCCGGTGCCTATGGCGTTCTGGTGCTCTCCGATCTGCCGACGGCCTCCCAGTCGGTTATCCTGACGCTGGTCAGCATCACGGTGGCCAGCCGGGTGGTTATTGTCCTGCTGCGGGGCATTACCATGCCCCATGCTGCCGGTACCCGGGTGCTGCCGATCAGCGATGAAACCGCCGGTTATTTCTATGTTTGGGGTAAGCGCCTGACCGTGGTTGCTGTTTATGGCTTTTTCCTCGGTCAACTGGCGTTGATCAACGGGTTGCCTGAAGGTGCCTATCTCGCCTGGACCAAGCTGGTCGGCCTGACCCTGGCACTGATGGCGATTATTATCGTGCTGCAGAACCGGCAGACGGTCGAGGACTGGATACGCGCTCATGCCACGCCGAGAGCCGAGCCGACCGGCACCGGTGCCGATGATGCGCAGGAGGCGCTGCCGGGCATGGAAGAAGAGGCAGCGTCAGTACAAACGGCCCCACCTTCAAAGAGCCGGAATATCGGTAGTCGCGGCATGCGGTTGCTGGTCAGCTGGTTTGCCGATCTCTGGCATGTGCTGGCGATTATCTACATTGTTGCGATCTATGGCACATGGGCGCTCGACATACCGGGCGGATTTGAGGTTCTGGCCGCCAGCACGGTTCAGACGATCATTCTGGCCGTACTTGGCTATCTGATCATGCGGCTGGCCGACAAGGGCATCACCAGGGGCTTCACTATCCCGACCGATATGGCCGAGCGGATGCCGGGGCTGGAGCAGCGGGTCAACCGCTATGTGCCGGTTATCCGGTTGATTGCGCGGATCATCATTTGGGGTTGCGTACTGCTCGGTATCCTCGACGCCTGGGGTTTCCAGACGGCAACATGGTTGATGAGTGATGCTGGCCTTGGTTTGCTCAATAGCGCGGTTTCCCTGCTGCTGATTATCTCGCTGGCACTGGCCATGTGGGAGCTGGTCAGCAGCGCCATCGAGCGCAAGCTGCAGGCCCTGACCGCCGAAGCGTCGGATATCGAGCGGGCATCGCGTCTGCGTACCCTGCTGCCGCTGGCGAAAAGCGTGTTTTCTGTGGTCCTTGCCACCATTGTCATTCTGGTGCTGCTGTCCGAGGTCGGGGTCAATATCGGCCCATTGCTGGCCGGTGCCGGTATTATCGGTGTCGCGGTCGGTTTCGGCTCACAGAAGCTGGTGCAGGATGTGATTACCGGCTTGTTCATCCTGATCGAGGATCAGGTTTCGATCGGTGATTATATCGACACGGGCAGCCATGGCGGGGTGGTGGAACAGATCAACCTGCGCACCATCCGCCTGCGTGATTTCAGTGGTACCGTGCATATCGTGCCGTTCTCCGATGTTTCCTCGATCAAGAACTTCAGCCGTGAATTTGCCTTTGCGGTCATGGATATCGGTGTGGCCTACCGCGAGGATGTGGACGAGGTCATCGCCCTGATCGAGCGCATCGGTGCCGAACTGCAGGAGGACGAAACCCACGGGCCGCAGATCCTCGAGCCGATCGTCATCTTCGGCGTCGATCAGTTTGGTGACAGTGCCGTTGTCATCAAGGCGCGCATCAAGGTGAAACCGATGATGCAATGGTCGATCCGTCGGGCCTTCAACCGTCTGATGAAAAAGCGGTTTGACGAGCATGGCATCGAGATTCCGTTCCCGCACCAGACGATCTATTTCGGCGAGCTCAAGGATGGCACGGCGCCACCGGCCTATGTGGTCAATGCCAAGGGGCGCCGGGTTTCCGGTGACAATGACGCCATCGTTGCGGTGACCGAGGACGAAAAGAATGCTGCCGTCGCCAATCTGGCGACCGATGTGCCCGAGACGGACTGATATTCTGCAGGCTTTTCTGCGGGTTTATCTGCGGTTTTTCATCAGTTTGACACACCCGCTTTCATGACCACTGGCTATGCTGACCGGACTATATCTCCGGCCAAGCGGATCGCCCGATGAAGCGTCGTCTGACAGACGAAGACCTGACCATTCCCCCCTCCGATGATTTCGGCAAGGTGTCCGATCTGCTGGCGCGTAACCTGCCGGCGATGAGCAGGCTGGCCGTTGAGAAGCCGGGCAACGAGCCGGAGGGTTTCATCAATGGTGCCGCATGGCGGTTGTTCCAGCGGCGGCATCTGAAACATATCTCGGCTGCGATCGGTGCCGGTCATAACCTGATGAGCGAGATCGGCAAGACCCTCGAACAGCGCCTGAATGATCCGGACAGTCGGTCCAGTTCCTTTGACAGGCTGCGCCAGCAGCTGCGTGAGGCCCGCCCGGTTCTGCGTCGTGGCATGCAGGCCGTGGAAAGCTATCACCATGTCCTGCTCGACGACCGGCGGACGGCGAACCTCCATGGTGACGAGACTGCGAAGCTGATGGCGGCCATTGGCGAGGTCACCGATGACAAGTTCAATTTCGCAGCCGTATTCGACTGGCTGGATGAGGGCAAGCGCCCCGGACCATCCAGACCGGCAGATGGTCAGGCACAAAAAGCGGCCCCTGCCGCCCCGGCTCCAGCGCCCGGGCGCTGAAACACGCTCATATGATGATTTGATTGACTGGCAGAAACTGCAGCGGCTTGCCGCTTGGCTCAGTTGCTGATCTGTGCCAGCTGGATGCCGAAGCCACGGCGACTGGCAACCTGTTGTGCCTGCTGGCGCAGATCGCTGACCTGATTACCGAAGCGGTCAAGGTCAACACCTGCCAGCGCCTTGCCAACCGGCAGGGAAATTGACATCGGATTTACCTGGCTGCCATTGACCAGCACTTCATAGTGAAGATGCGGCCCGGTCGAGCGACCGGTCGTACCGACATAGCCGATGATTTGACCCTGAGTGACCCGTGCACCCGGCTTTATGCCCTTGGCAAAGCGCTGCATATGGGCATAGGCGGTGCCCATTGAGCCACCATGATTGATCCGGACATAATTGCCGTATGAGCCGTAGCGGGAGGCTTTTTCAATTGTGCCGTCACCGGCAGCATAGATCGGCGTGCCGCGTGAGGCAGCGAAGTCCATTCCCCGGTGCATCTTGGAATAGCCGAGGACCGGGTGGTGGCGCATGCCATAGCCGGAGGAGATGCGCGCACCTTCAACCGGGGTACGGAGCAGGGTCTTACGTACGCTTTTGCCCTGACCGTTGTAGAATTCAACGGTGCCGTCCTCGAATTCATAACGCATGACTTCAAGACGCTTGCCGCTGACGACCATGGCGGCGTAGCGCAGATCACCGACCTTGGCCACGCGACCATCATCGGTAACCTTCTGATCGAACAGCGCGATAAACCGGTCGCCCGGCTGCAGATCACGCTGGAAGTCGATGTCATAGGAGAAGGCGCGGATCATTTCAGCCATGACCGCTGATGGAATGCCGGCGGCCTTGCCGGATGCCATCAATCCGCCGTCGATATTGGCCATGGCCCATTTCGAAACGGTCTGCAATGGCCGGTCAAACAGCTCGGCGGTGAAGTCGCCGCTGTCGCTGCGGAATACTTCGACCCGCTGTTCAATAGATGGGTCAATACGCAGACCAACAAAGGTTGGCTCAATGCCGCTGCCATCTGCTTTCGGGGTTGGCTCGAACAGTACGGCCAGTTCCTGACCGATCTTCAGACGGCGTGGGTTGTAATGGGCGCGCAGGGCATTAATGGCATCAAATGCCTCCTGCCGGGGAACCGCCTGACCCACGAGGAGTTTCATCAGGGTATCGCCACTGCCAACACGCACCGGACGGGTAATCAGTTTGTCACCGGGCTCACCATCGACGAGGTTTCTGGCCAGAGCGGCAACGGTTGCGGCATCGCTGGACGGGCCGATCGGCATCGGTACGCCGATCAAATCATCATCGGCCTCGAGGGAGGCGGTCTGTACCGGAATGTCATGCGGCTTGCGTGGCGGGATACCGAACAGTGCGGCAGCGCGGTCGAGAAGTCCAAGCGGCTGGGCATTGAGCAGTGGAATGGACGGCTCGTCATTTTCTTCAACCGACGGTGCCCCGAGTGCCGCCATTTTGATGTTCGGTTCGGGTTTTTCGGCAATCGATTCGCTCTCTGTCGGAGGCAGATCCATCCGTAAATCAAGCGCTGTCAGGTCCGGTTTCTGATCCAGAACATCGAGGCTGCCAGCGGTGTTTTGATCTGCTTTGGCGGCCGTTGCATTGGCCAGCAGCGCTGCCTGGGCGACGCCGGATGAGAGGGCTTCACGCGGCGCAAGCCGGGCCATCTCAAGGGTTTCGCCTGTCGCGGTTGTTGTCTGCAGGCCTTTTCCCGGCATGCCAGCGCTGAGCATGGCGGCCAGACCAATGGCGCCGCAACAGAAGCTGACAATCTGTAATGGATGGGGGGTATTACGCATGAACAACAGCTAGTGGATTACGATGTCTTCCGATCATCTCCGATGGTATCAGATTGGATCGAATTTTAATCAATTTTATACCAGATTTAGCTGAGCGCTGATGGCGCATCGCTACATCTGGGCTATCAACAATAGCTTCGTTTTCGGTGTCGTGATCTGTCAACATTTAAAATTCGCCATAAAGTTACGAAAAAAACATAAGCCCACGACGTTAACGAGCGCGCTGTAATAGCCCGTTTAACCAGACACGTCAAAACTGTTCATACAATGCGTCATATTGTGTTGGGGGTAAGGAAACGCTGACAGCCGCCCGGCACTGTTTACATTGGGGCATTACGGCCTCTGCCGGCATGGCCGGGAGACGGTTAGCTGCATGGCCTGAAGTATGGCCAGTCAGGCATGAATATCGAGGCTGCCGGGCTGCTGTTCATCACTTTATATATAGGGGCCTATACAAGGTGCCCATTCGGGTGACCATGAGCGGTTCCCGATATCGGGAAATCGGGCCGGGGGTTTCGACAACCCGGTTGTCGGCCCCAAGCGGGCATGGTTATGCGGTTTGCCGATCCCGGTCCGGGCATATCCGGATCATGTGTCTTGTGTGGTGATGGTGGCGGCATAAGGGGCGGAAACCACATATTTCGGGTCGGAAAACGTAACTGCCATATCCGCGATCCGGGGCGAATGCGGTGCGGCCAAACGGTTGTTATGGCTCCAATCCCAGCATTTCTGCGGAATGTAAAAAAAATCGAAAAAAGTGCATTTTTACCTTTGACATGCCTGAGCCAGGGGCCTATACACCTCCTCGTCGCGGCGGACAACGCCACGGCCCACAACGACAAAAACTTTCAAATCGTTTTTTCGTTGATCCAATCATAAAAGACTGGTTATTGTTCTCGACCGTTCGCGGATCGAGCGAATGTTGACCTCTTTTTATAGTTGGTAGTTGTTGGACATCGTAAAACGCTGTGCATCTTTGAGGAGATACGTGGCTGGCGGCTCTAGGTCGTTTGTATTGGTTCTTACCGGACAAACAAAAAGCCAAGTCGTTGGTCTTAATATTTTCTAGGATGCAAAACTATAGCAATATAGCCAAGCAAAACCTTGTTAATTTATTGAGACAAGAATGACGACTTGAGCTCAGGAGCTATTGACAAGTTTTAAAGCCTCGGTTTTAAAATCTTTGAAAATAGCGATATCAAACTTGAGAGTTTGATCCTGGCTCAGAACGAACGCTGGCGGCAGGCCTAACACATGCAAGTCGAACGAACCTTCGGGTTAGTGGCGCACGGGTGAGTAACACGTGGGAATCTACCTTTGAGTTGGGAATAACCATTGGAAACGATGGCTAATACCCAATACGTCCTTCGGGAGAAAGATTTATCGCTCAGAGATGAGCCCGCGTCCAATTAGCTAGTTGGTGGGGTAATGGCCCACCAAGGCGACGATTGGTAGCTGTTCTGAGAGGAAGATCAGCCACACTGGAACTGAGACACGGTCCAGACTCCTACGGGAGGCAGCAGTGGGGAATATTGGACAATGGGCGAAAGCCTGATCCAGCCATGCCGCGTGAATGATGAAGGCCCTAGGGTTGTAAAGTTCTTTCAACGGTGAAGATGATGACGGTAGCCGTAGAAGAAGCCCCGGCTAACTCCGTGCCAGCAGCCGCGGTAATACGGAGGGGGCAAGCGTTGTTCGGAATTACTGGGCGTAAAGGGCACGTAGGCGGCAATGCGGGTCAGGTGTGAAAGCCCCGGGCTTAACCTGGGAACTGCACTTGAAACTGCATTGCTAGAGGACGGAAGAGGAGAATGGAATTCCCAGTGTAGAGGTGAAATTCGTAGATATTGGGAAGAACACCAGTGGCGAAGGCGATTCTCTGGTCCGTATCTGACGCTGAGGTGCGAAAGCGTGGGGAGCAAACAGGATTAGATACCCTGGTAGTCCACGCCGTAAACGATGAGAGCTAGTCGTTGGAGAGTTCGCTCT
>MDTB01113718.1_pt1 | contig 55036 bp, 43 predicted proteins | sample 811161 | NCBI WGS metagenome assembly MDTB01 (sample SAMN05326650, study PRJNA326480) | marine metagenome | isolation source: seawater | place: Mediterranean Sea | collected 2009 | reverse complement strand
TGAGAAAGCTTGCTTTCTAGCATACGATTTCTGCGTATAACTTTTGCAGCTTTAGTTTTAATCTCATGAAGCTTGTTAAGTTCTACACCGTCAACAAAAGCTTCACCTTCTAATGAACCGCCTCCGAAGTGTGATGCCATATCTTTAGCTTCACCTTCACGAATAGCCTTCATTCTACCAATCTCTCTTCTAAGCATATTTTCATCAATTTCTAAAACGCGATCACGACGACGAGACTCATAAACTTCATCAGGGCCACAGTTGACTCCATCATCAAGCTCTTCTTCTAATGTAGCATTAATCATTTCTCGAGGATCTTCCCCAGCCATTTCATCGACTTCGAAAAGACCATCCATAAGATCTAGGTCGTCATCAGAACTTTCATCGTCATCACTATCAGCGTCATCACTAGGAGCATCTTCTAATGCTTCTTCAGCACGAGTTACAATATCTCTTAAAGCTGCCTCTAGTTCATCTGCATCTTTACCAGAATCTTCTTCAGGCATTTCTTCAGGCATTTCTTCAGGCATTTCGTCAGGCATTTCGTCAGATTCTTCAGGCATTTCTTCAGGCATTTCTTCAGATTCTGCGCCTTCTACTTCGTCTTCTTCAAAAAGATTCATCTCTAGTAGATGATCTAGCTCGTTATATGATCGTCTTTTAGACATATTGTATATCTCCTTATTTATATTATAAAACTCTCTCAATAAGTCATCATTATTTTTAATTATGCTATTACTTCTTAAATTTTTAATTTCCTTTAATAAAAGTTGATATAGCTGTACGTATTTTTTGTTATTACCAACTTTATTTCCATCACTTTCAATAAGTGTTTTAGCTTCTTTAAGCTTCTCAATACCTTTTTTAATATTGTTTAATTTTAAATAAGCTTCGGTAAATTGTGCATTTTTTGTTAATATATTGGTAATTGTACTTTCATCTATTTCTTCAATATCTTCTGTACTATAATCACTCTCATCTGCCAATTCTTCTTTTCTTTTATTATTACCTTTTAGAAGCTGTTCTTTCTCTTCAACTTTTTCCTCTTCAAAAAGCTTTTGCTCAACTAAAGACTTAATTTGAGGTGTCATGGACTCAATAAGTCTTTGCTTCACTCTTTCTTCTGCAGCTAACTTAATTTCTTCTGCAGCTTCGATTGCTTCTAAATATAAATTATTACTCATTATGTACTCTCATACTTTATTAATACTACTAATTATACACAAAATTACTAAATATGTTTTTTTATATTTAAATAATCAGCTCTTTCATCATTATAGCTTTGTGCGATGTCCCCGGTAGATTCGCCATCTTCAAAGGCTTCAGCATCTTCCATGTAGTATATTCCTATCAAAGGATCATACAAAGTTTCAACACCATCTGTAGTAGCGCTATGGCTCTGGTAGTAACCTTTATGATTTATAGCACTTCTACTTGTTGGCAAATGACCTTTAGGTGCAGCATCAGCTGTGTTTGTGGAAGCTAAAGGTTCACCATATGCATCGTCATCTTCACTTCCTAAATTTTCACCTTGATTACTTGCTAAAACTGCAATTCTTCCGCTAGATGAAATCGAACTCACAGATTTTTCAACCATTAGTGCTTCTTTTATATACTCTTTTAATTGTTGCTCTGCAACTAGACTTCCTTTTGGTTGATAGCCAGCTGACATGCCAATAACTGCAGACATATCTGCGCCAATTCCACCTAAATAACCTATACCTGTACCTTTATAGGCCAAGCTATCTGTAGGTGTTCTATTAAATGCGGTAAAAGCTAAGCTTTCTATTTCATCATCAAGATCATCAAAATCTTCTTCAAGATCTAACAAGTTATCCCATTCACCTTGAGGCGAGTACAAAGCATCGCCCATGTTCCAGTTTGATCCTAAGCCACTCGCTTGATGTTTTTGTATAATACCATAACCGCCTCCAGTTTTTCCATCTGCTGATGTAGAACCGCCTTTTGGCATTGCATTTACTGTACCAGTGAAATAACTCATATGTTTTTTTAAGGTTGCTTGTAGTTTATTGGATCTTCGCCTAGATCTTTAGCTTCACCTAGAACAGGTTTTGAGTCTGATTCGCCAGTACTATTATAATGTTTACTAAAATATTGTCCAATTGTAGCTGTTGCTGTTCCTGGCTCGTTTCTATCATCACGCCATCCAAAACCTTTGTTTTCAAATCTTGTTGAGACTTGATCACTTGCTTCTGCAACAGAGCCTTGAATTAATTGATCTAAATCTGGTATAACAAGATTTGGACCTTTTTTATTCGGCTTATCTTTTGCGTTTGATAGATCATCATACATATTAGGTGTTGCGCCGGCGCTATTCATAGAAACAATGCCTTCAAAATCAGGATTGCCATTTGCAACATTTGAAATAACGTCTAGTGTGTTAAATTCTTGCACTGAAGTATTAAAGATATCATCTGCATCAAAACCAAAAAATATATGTGAAGTATCTGAGCCAACACCCATTTCAGATTGATTTCTATCTTTATACGCAGCTCTTTGTCGATCTATCTGGTCGTTTTTAGTAGTTGCATTTGTAAATAAACCGTCTGCTTTTCTATATCCTGCCATTAGATACTCCTTTTATTTTTATTATATACCTTTAAGTATTTGACGTTTTAGTTCTCTTCTGATTTCTTGAAGCTTTTTTAATTCTTCAATCATTTTAGCTTCTTTGATCTTGCACGCTTGATAATAGTTCATGCACTTAGAAAGTGTATCAGCATAAGAAGTTGCATCTACTTCTCTTACTTTTTTAGCAACATCTGATGGGTGCTTCATTTTAAGCTCTAAAGTCTCATTAAGACGAGCACGTTCTTCTTTTACAAGTCTTCTAATTGTTGCAGGTGTAATTTCAACCATTCTTTCTCTATTTCCAGACATAAATAAACTCCATTTAGTGTTTCTTGTTTAATTAATATATTTTTAAATATGTCTAAAAACATTGTTTTTTAAAAACTTTCTCTTTATTTATCAGAAAATGCTAATGCAGCCCAATTATTTGAAACGCCTTCGAACATCTCCATAGGATCAGATTCACTAGCAATTTGACTATATGTATCAGTTGGTTTTGCTGTAAATTTATTTGGTCTATCTGCACCATTTTGTTCTTGTAAGGTTGTTTTTGCAGTATCTTGAAGAATCGATGCCATTACTGGATCATCTGTTGCTTGAGATATAACTTTATTCGTATTATCTTCAAATCTTTCATTTACTACTTTTTTAGATCTTTGTGTAGGCATTGCAGCTTGTTTAAAATTACTTGTAGAATTTGTTGAAGTAAGACTTTCATTTAATGAAGATGTATCACCTCCACTAAGTCCTTCTGCTAATAATTCTACTAAACACTCTTTTACAATACTTTTAAGCATACTTCTACTTACTTTTGCCATTAGTTGTTATCCTACCAGTCAAACTCATCTGAGTCAATAAAAGTTGAAGTTTCTGCTGTTGTTAAACCGGCTATTACTTCTAATGTTCCGGCGCCTGTTTTAAAAATTTTTGCGCATCTAATATCAAGTCTAGGTGTCATATCACCTGCTGCCATTGTAAATCCTGTTACACTATTACCACCTTTATTAGTAAACTTAATAGTTACAGCTCCATTCGCTCTAAGCACAATCCACTTAGTTACTCTAGGAAAATTAACAGTAGCTGCACCCCCTGCAGCTTGGGTTGTATAAGGAAGTCCACTTAATTGGTAAGTTGCAGTATTATTATGATTTGTTTTTACGTTCCAGTCGAAGCTCATTATTTCCACTCCATTATGTCATTAAATATTCTATCTATTCTATCTGTTTTGTTAAATACTTCATTTATAAATTGAGGAGAAACTTCTTTGCCTTCTTTCATCATAAATGCTCCAGGAGTCGAAGGTTCACTTACAAAGTCCCAACAAATAAGTTGAAAATCGTCTTGCACAATTTGAACATCACCTTTAGATCTAGTACTACCTACACCTCGAGAAGAAATCCCTAGAGTAATTCCACTCTCAACTAATGATTGCAAAATTTTTCCGCTTGGTGTGTTTAATATCTCTACTGTTCCGTAAACTATGTCACCTTCCATATAAGCTTCTTTAACTGTATGTGATGCATTTTTTAGTTCAACAACAGAAGAGTCTGGGTGATCCAGTTCACCAAGTGCACGATTTTCTTTTATAAATTTTTGATAATTCCTTATTTCTCTTTCAAGAATTTCTCTTGGATAAAGACGACCATTTTGATTGAGAGTTTCAGCTTTTTGAAGAATACCTTTCATCATTAAAGGCTCACCTGCTTCAATTTGTTCTCTTATAAGTTTAGGGTCATATTCAAAGTTAACCCATTCTGTTATTAATCTTTGTGCTGACATTTTATTCTCCGAGTATTTCTTCAGAAAGTTTTGAAGTCACCAAAAACTTGTTTAAGTTTTCCTTAGAAATATCATTTTCGTTTAAGTTGTTAAGTTTTTCTTTTATATCACTATACTTATCATTTAAAATTCTATTATCACAACTTTTCATATAATTTTCAAAAAGCTCAAGGCAATTATTTTTTATGCTTAAAAATGCCTCTGTTACTACTTCATCTTTTTCATTAGTATATAAGTTAATTAATCTCTTTTGTGATTCTGATAATATATTGTTATATTTTTTATCAAATATTTCTTTCATTAACTTTCTAGTTAAATTATTAGGTTGTACTATTTCTTCATTAAGTTTACTTTGTTTTTTTGTTAAACTTTCGTGCAATATTATTTCATATTCTGTAATTTTATCAAAGTCATTATCATTATTACGCCATTCATTTAAAAGTGTTTGAATTGTTGCGTATATTTTATAGTTGTTAACATTTTGTTCAAAAATCACACCTTTTCCAAACGTGTAATTCAAATCTTTAATTAATTTTGATTTCTCTTTTTCAAGCTTTTGACTATCAAACATATTATTACAAGCAGATTTAGCTTCTGATATTATTAAATTTGCTAAATTATCTGTTATATTATGTGTCTCAGAAAGTGCCTTAAATAGCTTAAATTCTTTATATAATTGAGAATTTTTATTAAAATTTTCTTTGACTATATTTATGGCCTTTTGCGCTTCGGTCTGACTATCTTTCATTAGTTTTTCGCATATGAAACTCATAATTTGCTCATATATAATCCCTACATTTCTTTTTTTATTGTGAGATTTTGCCATTAGCCTTCATCCTCTTTATTTAAAAAATTATCATCTATAAGTATATCGTATTCTTGCTCATTATCTTCTTTTAGTAATTTATTACTACTAAGTCCTATATTTAATCTACTTCCCATTGACTCCAAGTCTTTTGACATCCTATAAGATAATTGCTTATCAATGTGTTGACTTACAACAGGACTTTGTGGCATAATACCGTCCATTAAACCATTTTTCATTAATTCCTTAGCAGTAGGGGGTCCTATATTTTTTAAGTTTGAAGCGCCACCATCTGGCCATGTATCTTTTATAGGATTATATTCTCTACCCTTGTTTGTTTTGACGGTAGATTTTGGCTTTATAGGATTACCGTTCATATCATACTTGATATTTTCATCTTCATCTTCATCACCTGAGTCATCAATTAATTCGTCATATTTATCTAGTTCTTCTTCAGACATTAATCGGCCTTTTTTGATTTCACCTGCAAATAGTCCTCCAGCATCATCTCCACCTCCTTCATCTCCACCTCCTTCATCTCCGCCACCGAATAATCCTCCCATATCTCCACCTCCTTCATCTCCACCACCACCTGCAGCTTCTTCTCCTTCGTCTCCAAATGATAAATCATCTGATTGTGGTAATTGTACTCCTTCAAGCTTCATCTCTATAAGTTTGTCTGAAACGCGCCCTTTTTCAATTCTTTCAATTTCATCATCATTAAGCTCTAAAATATTTTTACGAATCCACTCTTTGTCAACCATGCCTTCGGGAGCTTGTCCAGATATTTCAAATCGTGTCCTTATTAGTTCTAGTTTTTGCTGTTGAGCAATACTTGATGGATTACTTAATTGTAAATTAAATTGCAACAGACTTTCATCTGTGTATCCGTGTGAATACAAGTGAATCATCGCTATTTTATTTAATTCAGATATTATGGTCTTTTGAATTCTTTGTATTGTTCTACTGAATCTAATGTCTTCTTGCGCTAAGGTTGCTTTTGCACCAATGTCTTCATCATAACCTAAATAAGCTTTTGGAATCTTTAAAGCAGCAAAAAGCTTCTTCTGAATATATTCTACATCTTCGATAGCAGTAGTATTAGAACCGCCGGCGAGTGTATCAATTCTTGTACCACTTTCACCACCACGTACAGGTAAAAAATAGTCTTCATCAACTGAAAGTGGGTTATATCGTAGATCTACTTGACCAGTTGTTTTGTCAACAACAGCATTTCTTTTAAGTGAAGTTTGTGCTTGCTCCAAATAATCTGCAATATTTTCAGGTGGTATATTACCAACATCAATATAAAAAACACGTCTTTCAGGCGAACGAATAACACGATAAACAAGCATAGCATCTTCAATAAGAATTAGTTGACGCCATACTCTTCTTGCACCTTCTAAAACAGAAGAACCATAAGGTAAAAATGCATCATTACCTAACAAGCGAAAGTGAGATATTTGCCAATTTTCTAAAACTTTATTTCCTTGTGTAACCCATCTAAACCTTACAGCGCCTGGATCTTGTGGATCAAACCCTTCTTCTCTTTCCATTTCAGCAATTGGTATAGGAAAAACATTAACGACACCATACTCTGGATGAATATCGTTAAACAGGAAAAAATCTCCATATTTACAAAGATTTCTAACCCACATTACTAAATTAAAATCAATATTAAGCGTGTCATAAAATAATTCAGACAATAATTTTTTAATCATTTGATTTTCTGAATGAATGTGTAATACTGTACCACTTGCATCAGGAGATACGCATTCTTCTGAATAAATATCTAATGCAGATGATATTTCAGGTGTTGCTTCCATTTCTGAAAAGTCTGAATACCTTGCCATTCTATCATAAGAACCATATGCACTTAATGTACTATTATATACATCACTATGATTTTTTTTAAAAACTTCTAAAGAAGATCTAGAGTATGTAGTATTACTAAGATGTTTTATTTTTCTTCTAACAACTGGTCCAGACCTGAATAGTTGTGTTAGTTTTTGAAATAAATTTTCGTTTTTCTTTGCCATTTTTTATTTTCCTATTAACCAGCTTAGGTCACCTAAAGGATGTTTTTTACTCATTTTTTTATTTTCAGAAAAAGAATTATCTGGCATATAAACAGGTAAAAACGGGTTAATTGTTTTCTCAGAACTATTATAGAAAGGAGACATTGAAGTTTTATCAATATTTGTTTTATTTAATTCCATTCCTTTGAGAATAGCATCCGCTTGCTGAATTTGAGAAACATTATATGTATTTGAGTTACTATCTGCTAACCAACTGCCTATTGCTAATGACATTATTAAATCGTCATTATAACCTTTCATAGCAGTTATTTTTTTACCATTCCAAATAAATGTTTTCAATTCTGAATATAATCTATTTGAATAAGTTTTTATTCTACCGTTTCTTAAAGTTTCTTCAAAGTTAGCAAGAATCTTATCTCTACTTTCTTTACTAGTTGTAAATCCTGCTTTGCCTAAATTTTGGCCTTCGCCATAAAGGTATTTATATTTCTCTTTTTCAGAAGAAAAATAAAGATTCTTATAAGCTAGATCGCCTAGTTTAATTAACATTGTATACCCATATGCATTGTTTTCTGGACATACCATCGCATTGTTAAATCTTTTTGCAGCATCGTAAACAAGAATTGCAAATTGGTCTGGCGGTATCTTGCCTTTATATTCTACAGAAACAGACATATTATGTGTATTAATAATATGGAAAGTTGAATAATCACCACTATCACCTCTTGCAATATCAGCTGAAAGTATATAGTTTACGCCTTCTAAAGGATATTCCCAATACCATACATTATTTTGAGGTCCGCTTTTTTCGATTGGATTTCTAGTTGTAATTCTAATTTTTTCTAAAATATCATTAGTTAAAAAAGTGTCACCAGAAGAAGCAAAGTCACATAAGAGCTCTTGTGCAACCTGCTTTTGAGACATATTTTTTGTTTCTCTATTAAACCACTCATCATCTCTTTCAGGATGTACATCCCACATAAGTTTAATAGGATTAAACTCGTTTTCTTTTCTAATGGCTTTAGTATAAATCTCGTGATATTGTCCGCCAACACCGTTAGGAGTTGATAAAAGAATAGCACGACCACCAGTTGATAGTGTAGGATATAAACCCATCCACAATTCATCAAAATTTCTTACAAAAGCGGCCTCGTCTACAATTAAAAGTGAAAGCGCTTCTGAACGTCCTGCATCTTCTGATGTTGGTACAGCTTTTACTTGAGACCCATTTGAAAATTCAACTTGTTGTTTATTGTTAGCTGTAATAACTGGTACTAGTAACCACTTTGGCATTGACTTTAAGTAGGTCTTAACTTTTCTTATAAAGTTTTGCGCAACTGCTAGTTTTGTAGCAATAATTAAAATATTTTTATCTTTATAGAAAACTGCCTGCCAAACAGCGTATGCAGCAACTAAAGTAGATAAACCTAACTGTCTTGATTTTAAAACAATATTAAATCTATGATCATTAAACTCTGAAACACAGTCGTCTTGGAAAGGATATGTTTTAAAAGGAATTAATCCTCTCAGTGGGTGCTGAATTTTTAAATATTTATTCATAAAGTATACTGGGTCTTTACCACACTTTACAATTTCAGCAATTTGACCTTGTTTAGACTTTAATGAAGCCATTGTTTATTTAACCTCAAAAAAACAAGTACAAGTATATTTTAGTTTTCTATGTGGACTATAAGGACTAACTGTTAGAGTTTCTAAGTTGTCTTTACTATCAACTTTTTTAGTTTTAAGGTCTCTTCCTGCACATTCCTTAAACTCTTTTTTAATAAGCTTCAATCTAGAAGAAATGACCTCATTTTTTTCTTTTTCCAATAATTTTAATTGCGCGTGAAGATCAGATTCTCTAGCAGCATTTAATATTGTTCTAAAACTAATTGACATTGTATTTTCATTTTCAAGTTTAGCAACAGTTTTTCTAGAACCATCTTCTGTTAAATTATTATATACACCGTCAATACTATTACCTATTGACATAACAAAATCATATTCCATAATTTAATTCCTTATTATTTAGTATATATTAAATATATATTACAATTTTTTATTTAAGCTATTTGTAAGGTCGCCAGCCATTTTTCCATTTTTCTATGTTTTTATAATAGTGTTCTAAGAAGCATTGCTCACACACATCATTGTTTTTTACTGATTCAATGTCATCAACATTATTTAATAATATTTTACAAGATGGACAATCTAAAGGCACAGTTTTACTATTAACAGGTCTTATAAATCTATATTTACCAATTTTTGCTACTTCTGTGTCTTTATCTATCTTGTTCCATTTTGCATCATCTATACTCAACATAAGAATCATTTCCTTTAATAATAACTTCTAAGTTTTTATCCACAACATCTTTTATAGCATCAATATGTGATATTATAAGAATAGTTTTGAAATATTTCTTTAAACTTTTTAATAATTTTGCACAAGCTTCAATGTTAGAAGCGTCCAAAGCCCCAAAACCTTCATCAATAATGAATATATCAGATTTAGGCAATGTTGATATATTTGTTAATGCAACTCTTATTGCGATAGAAGCCATCATTTTTTCCATACCACTTGCACACTCAATAATTCTAATTGAATCACCGTAATCAATATAAACGTTTAAATTGCTATTATTCTCATCATCTAGAATTTTAATCTTAAAAGAAGTTACTCCGCTTAAAATACTTTCTATTTCTTTATTTATCTTAGGCAAGTAAGAGCCTATTAACATTGTAGGAATACCTTTTTTAGAAACAGCTTGCGAATATAAATCGTATATTTTCCACTCTTCAATAATCTTATTATATTGCTGTTCTTCTAACTCTAGACTTTTATAATCATTCTCTAAAGAAAATATTTCTCTGTTTTCTTTTTTAATAAAAGCCTCTAAATCGAATATACAATTTTGTAATCTATTTAAACCTGTTTTAACATTATTTAGCTTGTCTATATGTTTGTTATTATTAAAGTTTTCTAGTTCTTCTAAAACAACCTGGATGTTATTTTTCTTATCTTTTAAGTCTTTTAATTTAGAATTTTTAATCTCTATTTTATTTTGAATTGATTCTATGTCAACACCAGCTTTATATTCTTTATTAAGAATATCGTTATATTTGTCTATTTTTTGATCAAGCGAGTCTTTTTCCAAGGTTTTGATTACAGATTGAATCTCGTATATTGAGGCTTCAATTTTTGTAACATTTAAACTTATTTCATTTATATCACTTTTTGAAGAATGCGCTTTACTTATAAATTTACAAGTAGGGAATTTGTCTCCACAGGGTACTTGATCTAATATTTTTATTTCTTCGTTTTTGTTGTTTTTCTGTGTAATTAATAGTGACTTTTTATTTTTATAATCTTTAAGATCTGAAAGTAGATTATCTAATTTATCTTTTTGCTCTTTTAATGTTTCGATTGGGAAATCTTTTTTAAACTCAGCAATTTTATGTAGTTTTAATTTTAGATCTTTTACTTTCTGAGTTAAATTTACAATATCAGTCTTGGTTTCGTTTTTTCTGGAAGTTATATAATCTAGCTCTTTAACAGCAGATTGATACGTGTGACCTGACGGGTGGTTGCTTATATTGGTTTCAATTTCTTTTATCTTGAGTCTTGTTTCAACTTCTTTTTCACGATTTATTTTTAGTTCTTCTTCTGACTCAACAAGACTATTTTTTTTACTGTTTATATTATCAACAATTTCATTTTTTAATATCGTCCAATTTTTTTCACTTGTATTTTTTAAGTTGTTTTTAAGGACAATATAACTTTCTCTACTATTTTTATAAAGATCTTCATAAATATCTAAATTTAAAAATTTTGATAAAACACTTTTTCTTGCAGAAGACTTTTCATTTATAAAAGTATTCATTGAACCTTGAGACGCAAAAGATGTATATAAGAAATCGTCAGAAGTACCAATAAGATTTCTTAATATTTTTTCTGTTTCTCTTCTTTGTTCTTCTGTTTCATCAACACTCTTACTTGTTTCTATTAGAGATAAATTTGTATTTGCTGAAAGTTTGTTGTTTTTATTAGTTTTCTTTGTTGTTTCTCTAACAATATCATAGTTTTTTGTACCTATCGTAATGTTGACTTTTGATTTACAACTACCTTTTCTAATATTAACAATATCTTGATTTTTAATTGCACCTCTATCAGTAGTATTAAATAGAGTATACATTAAAGTACCGGGAATTGATGATTTTCCTGTTCTATTATTACCAAAAATACCAACAACACCATTTAATTTGTTAAAATTAATAAAATTATTTTTACCATAAGAAAAAGTATTATCAAAAGTCATATTGTTTATTGACCAATTTTGACCAAAAGTATCAGATAAACTTTGTGGTATCTTATCTAAATTTTCTTTAAATAAGACGTCAATTTTTTCAATTATATCTTTGTCAATATCATTAAAATAAGACTTAAAAATTTCACTTCGGTCTTCGCTTTTTCTTATGTTTAGTTTATTATAAAGATTAGATGTTTCTTTTATTACTGTAGTAGCATTGCTATCAATATTATTTTGTAGTACAATTTCGTGTGCTTTTTTATCATTTTTTAAATAATGGTAAAGAATTTTAATTTCAGATTGTGTAATGGTTTGATTTACTCTTATTCTAAAACGAGACTTATTTTTAACTTTTTCACAAAACAATATTGTTTTTTCTAAATTATCTTTCCAATCAATAGTCACAAAAGGGTGCGGATTGTCAATAGAAATAAACTTGCTTTTAAAGTCGTGTCTATTTTTAATTTCCCATATCAAAAAACCTTTTTTGAGATCTTCTCCATAATTTTGTTGTATTGGAGAACCAGGATATGCAATTCTTTTATCTTTATCAAGATATTGACGTTTATGAATGTCACCTAAGAAGCCAAAATCATAGTCATTAAAAAAGTCTAATTTGACTTCACCTTCCAATTGCCAGTCTGTATCTGTTTTTGAATTCATTACAGCACCGTGAAAACAAGCAATATTGATTTCATCTTGTACAGGTTTAACTAAATTCCAGTTTTTTTGATCAAAACAAGAAAAAACACCCCAGTTAAATCCTTTTATTCCAGTAGGATAAGTTCCGCTTTTCTTGAACAACTTAATATTATCATTATTAATAGCTGATATTATTGGGGTTATTGCATCTTGCCTGTCTTCATTAAGAATTAACCCATCATGATTTCCTAAAATAACATGAACAGGTGCAATATTAGCTAATTCATTAAACCACCAATTTAGGTTTTCAATGATCTCAGGTGAAATACCTTGTGTTTTAGAGTGAACTATATCGCCACCAATAAAAATAATATCAGGTTCTTCTTTTTTTAGCTTTTTAAACATTTTAGTGAATATTTGTCTATATTCATCGTGCCTTTTTAAGCTTCTCCAATGAACATCAGAAATATGTGCACATTTAAACATATTATACCTTAAAGTTGTTTAATTTTATTTAGTAAGTTATCTTCTAATCTAAACTCTTTAGCTTCGACTAGTATACTTTCAAATTGATTTAAAGTCATATCACCAACATCTGGGTAACCTCGTGTATTTACAATATTAACATTAATATCATATTCTGATAAAAGCTTTGCTATTTTAATTGCTTTGTAATACGCATCTTCATCTAATGCAAGATTAATATCTGTTTTGTTTTTAACAATTTTTTGAAATAACAACATATCTTCTGTCAACACTGAACCTAGTAAACAAGTAGCATTATCATTAGTTTTTAACAAATCTAAAGGACCTTCAACTAAAGTGAGTGGGATATTCCAGTCTATATTGATTTCATTAAAAATTATGTTTTTCTTAGGAACGTTTGCATTTTTATATTTATAGCCACAACTTGTATCAACATCTATTCTACGTGCTGTAAAGTAGTTTATTTTGCCGTTTTCATCTAAAGAAGGAATAATCAAACATCTTTGATATTCATTATCTAAAGAATAACCGAGTCTTAAAAACCACAACTTATGTTTAGAAACACCTCTATTTAATGCGTATTTAAAAACGTCTCTAATATCAGGATTATTAGAATTAAATGATGTGGCTAAAAGCTTGAATCCTTCTGGAATAGAAATAGATTCTTCTTGTATTTCTTTAAAGCTACTTTCAATACTAAATAATTTTGAGATATCAAAATCCAAAACATTTGATTGTGAACTTTTACTTTTAAATAATTTTTTAGATTTTTCACTCAAGCTTTTATCTATTTTTGACAATAAATAAGGGACATTAGAGCCTTTTTTGTCACATAACCAACAATGATAAAAACATTTTTCTAAATGTATTGCTAATTTTAATTTTTTTCTATTACTGTGCTTACAAAAAGGACACCAAATAGACAAGTTCATTCCATCTTTTGACAACAACGTATTTCTTATGTTGTTTTCTAAAAATTCTAGTCTATTTTCAATTGTTTGATTTATCATTGTATTTTAATGCCCTACAAATAACATATGCGTCAGACATATCATAACAAGATTCGTCATTTTTTACAAGTCCTTTATTAGGACCAGACTTTAATGTTTTTGTAGGCCAATCAAAATCAATTTCTTTTTGTACCCATTCAAATATTTGCTCTTTTGTATTTTTATCACTTTTTCTATCAATTTTAATATCAAGATTTTTTCTCGCACTATTAACATTAATATATTCAGGTGTTTTACCAAATGCTTCATATGTTAAGTAAGATACTATTCCATTAAATCTATTTAATTGAGATAAAGTTTTTGCTGAAGAGAATCCTTTACTAAAAGATTGAAAAGCTTCTTCGATAGATACTTCTAAGTTTTCTGATATATTGTAATTAGATTTTATCTTGCTTAGCTCATTTTTTACAATTAAAGATTTCTGAAACATACATTTAATTTTTTTTAAATTAATTGCTTGTAAATTTACCAGATTATAGTTATTATCTAAAAAACATATTCCTATAATAGATGTAGAGATATCTAATCCTAGATATTTAATTTCTTTCATTAATAATCCATCTTAATTCTAAATAATACATTATCAGTATTTTTCTTTGCAAAAGGCTTTACTACTTTGGCATTTGCTATAACGTTTAAATTTTCATCGTGTATATCGATATCTGTAATATATACAAAATTTTCATCTGCGTTAAATGCAGAACTATCTACTTTTAAATTATCAATATATGATTTATTTTTAGACAGATTAGTCTCTCCTGCTTTTGCAGGTAAATTTAATTCATAAACATTTAAACTTGTATTAACTTTAAAATCTAATGTATAATTTGATTTAGAAAAGTTTTCTAATCCTGGATGTAATATAGAAACAAATCCTTCTTTATAGAGAATATGTCCAACATAATTCCATTCTGCTTTTTTAGTCAAACAATCATCTCTATATAATAATCCTAAACCATTATCAGATAATTTTATTTTTATATTTCCACCACTACCTGCAAGTGAACTATCAAAAATACTAAAAGTTTCTCTAACGATGTTCTTTTTGAATATTTGACTTGATATGCATAATATATTTGAATATGTTTCGCTCATATCTTTTGTTATGTTATAATAAGGTAATTCATATGAAAAATATCCAATATTATCAGGATTATTAGGATCAATATCGATTGCTTTACTTGCTATTGCATTACGAGTATTTGCAATCCCGTTAGATCTAAAATCATCGTTTATTTTTCTTCCAACAGGATTGGATAGATCCTTTAAGAAAAAATTAGATCCTTTGTTAATAAAGCTACTACGTCTACTTTTAAAAGAAATCATATTGTTGTTACTATTTCCTAAAACAACACCACTATGAAAATTATTTATTGAAGCATTTTCAAATAAGTCGTATGATTCTTTAAAAAACTTATTTTCTGCTTGATTTATATAATAATTTCTTCTATTTTCTATTGGTTTTAATATACCACTATCCTTAGTATAATTCATCAAAACATGATTACTAATTGAAGAGACAAAATCATTTGTAATATTCATAGCTATTTTTTCACTATGAACTTTGTTTAAATTTATATTTTGATAATCAACTTCATTTCCAAATGTTATATGGGAAAACCCATTGTAACTCGTATAATATCCTGAAATGTCATATATTTGTTCTTGTAACCCGTTATCATTTGGAAGAATTAAATTGTTTCTATAATAAAAATGATTTTTTCTTGCTATTTCAAGCTCAGCAGGTTTTAAATCATTAGACTTTAATTTTCTAAAGTACAAGTCCATCAAATCAAAACCTGTAGCCGCACTTTGACATATGTTACTTGACGAATCAGTTAAAGTTTCTTGTTTATATATAAGCTCTAATGATTTGTGTAGACTATCATCTTTAAGATTATTACCAAAAATAATATTAGGAGATATTTTTTGTTTAAATTCATACAAAAAGTTTTCAACAGAAACCTCGTGTCCTAAACATTTATTTGAAAAATAACTATTTACAGGCCCATCTATGAAAATATTTGACCTTGTAAGACCATTGTTAGTAGTATGCATATTTACTAAGCCTAGTTTTTTAATAGCAACATCATAATAATATACAGGAATAGAAAAAACAAGAGAGTCATCTGTAAAATCAACTATATTTTGATCACATATCTTTGATTTAATCAAACTTCCCATATCTTTTTTGTAAATTCTTACATCATGAATCTCAGCATTTAGTGCATGGCTTGTTTCGTTTTTAACAACATATGGAGAACTTGTATCCTCTTGTAAAGTATCAGCTAAATAAGGTGTAAAACCTGAATTAATTGCTGTAATGAAGGGTACATTATGATTTCCAAACGATATTGACTTAGTTGAATATGGTCCTAAAATATCATCATTAGTAGAATTATTTATTGAAAAAAGTTCAGTCACATATTCAGATAAATTTGTACTACTAATATTGTTGAACTTGTTACCAACAGTAATAAAGCTATTTTCACTATTTAGATTTGATTTATCTATTACTACCTGCACATTATCTATTAATATTCCATCGTTATACAGTTTTAATATGTATTTATTAGTAGTATTTTCTTTTTTTACTAGTGTTATAGTAATATTATGCCAATTATTATATTTTAAGATATTGTCAGTGCTTAAAAACGAGTCTTCAGTGATTAATTGTTTGTTAGGATTACTAAAATCTAATGATAATAGTTTTGTATTTGTATCAGTTAATGTCTTATTACCAAGCTCAATATAAATCCTATAACATTCTGTTAACCCGTTTATATCTGTTTGTGAACCTTTTACAATAAATATAGATATAAGTTTAGGGATAGATAAAATACAACCAGGATTAAATTGATAACCTTTTGAAACATACTTCTTATTTTTTCTTCTTTGGTTTATATAAAAAGTAAAAGTTAAATCATCGCCAGAAAAATCATATGCAGGTATCCCAGTATTGTTTTTTAAATTTGGATACGCTAAACAATTAGAATGTGTTTTGTTATTAGAAATGTTATTATTTAGATCAAAGTCTACATTAAAAAAATTAATTGTATTATAGTTTGAAAAGCCCCAATAAGAATTAAGTTGTCTATATTCTAAATTCTTATTATAAAAATTGTATAAATTTTTTATAGCTTTTTTCTTGTAAAAACCTTCATCATCAATAGTGAATTTTTGTTTAATTTTTTCTACACCAAATTTATGTGTATGTTTTAAATTAAAATCAATCCCAAACTCATTTAATGCTCTTTTATATGTATCAGAATTACCATTAGCATCTGTTCTAGCATCGTTTAAAATATCAACTATTTTTTTATTTTCCTGGCTAATAAGATAACCTGAGTTTTGTTGTGTATTGTAAACTCGAGTACCTAGTTCATTTGATCCACTGTATGTATTGACAGTATTTAATATTGGTATTTCACCATACACACCTGCTGAGTCTATATTATGACTTGATAAGTCTTCACATAAGTTTGATGCAGAAACAAAAGTTATACGAGGTTCAAGTATAATATTGTTTTTAACAATCATGTCATCTGTAATTAACTTGAACGACATATAAACCTTCTTTTAATAATCAATTCTAACGCTAATAGATAAATCAACTTCAGGATTTTTTTCAATTGGGCGTGAAGTTTTAGCAACAGCTAACAATCTACCTGGTCCATCATAAAGACCAATTGTAGTTACATAAGAAAAAGGATCGTCACCTTTTTCTTCAATACATCTTAAACTACCACTTGCATCTGTGTATGTTGGATTTGTAGAAAAATTAGCTTCGTTTGGTGGTATTCTACAGAAGTATATTGTAGAATTAATTGTTGTTTTATTAATCAAACCCATTGCTGATGAATTTCCTCTACCGAATCTAGTCTCAGCTATATGATCTAATACATTATCTATTGAACCTGAAACCCAAATGTCAGGAATAAAAGATTTATTATCACCTGTACTTATTGTTAAAGTTCCAGGTGAGCTTACTGAAGAAATTACTCCTGTCATATGTTGTCCCGGATTAAAAACTTTTTCTGCATTTAAAACTATTATACCATGCTCGTAGAAAATAATACCAACTGCATTACCAGAATCATTAATTATTGTTCCTACACTTGCTCCTTGCGGTGTAACAGTTAAACTAGATTTAGCACCAGAATCTGATATTAATTTTAGTGTAGGTGTATCGCTTGTATTAATAGCTACTTCTTGACCTGCTACTGTGCCAGCATCTAAAGCTATTTTCATAGAAAACTTTTCTTTATCTAGTGAGTCTCTAGTAAAAAGTCGTTTTATATTTATAAATAATGCGTGATTAATTCTTGTTGCATCATCGTTTGTAACATCATCATCATAGGGTGCAGTAAAATATGTACTGCCATCTCCTAATAAGACTTGTGCGTATTGCTTATAAATATTAATTTTTTCTCTCATCATCAATGTATCAGAAGAAAAAATAGGTTTATTACTTGAATCAACTGAGGCAGTTATTGCTGTTATTGGTGCACTACCGTGATTTGCAAACCTAATATGATAAGTAGGATCTGTACTTGATGTTCCTGCATTGTACTGTGCATATGATCCTATTGCTAAATCTAACATTTCATTAGAAGTTTGTAGATTATTATCTTGATCAAATACTGTTTGAAAAAGTCCGCTTTTAACTGCATGTGTTGAACCTGTTACAAATACTTCATATTTTTTTCTAGTTTTTGTCTCAACATCACCTGAATCTTTTCCAGCAATATCAACTGCTAAAATATCAACTAGTTGTCTTATTTGAGATTTTCTATTTACTTTGTCTTCGTCGTTAAATCCATAAAATGACATATTTTATCCTCTTTTAGGTGGTAACAATATTATTATTAATAGTAACAGGTACTAATAACTCAGAATTTGTATTATTACCTATGATTTTTATCTGTGCTTTAATTATTGAATTATTGCTTTTTGTCGAGTAATATTTAAAAGTAGCTGTATCGACAACATTTTGTGCAGTAACTGTAAATTTACATGCTCTTTGTCCTGTAAAATCATCACTAATTGCACTGCTTGAAATAGTATAATATGCTGTATCTTTTTTGACCACTTTTGAATTTGCACCAGTTAGTTTGAGTAGTTTATCAAAGACTTGGACTGTAAATGAAGTATCTATTAATGACGCATCTTTAAGTGTGAATCCTTCATCTTGATCTACAAAAGTTTTAATTATTAAAGTTTTATCTACCTGTCTTTTTGATGATAAATTAGCTGAGAGTTTTATTGGCGTAGAAATAGTATCATCTAAAACAAGATAAGGAATAGCAAATATATCTTCAGTATTGTTTGTCAATAGCGTTCTTAGTGGGTATTTTAAAGCTAACTTTTCATCTGTAATAGCTTCAAATATAGGAGTATTCTTTTCAATTTTTTCTTTTCCAATTACAATACCATATTGTTCTAATACTGAATAGTCAATTTCATCATCACCAAGTCTAAAATTTTGAATATCAAAAGATCCATCATTTCTTGCAAGAATCTCACGACCCTTTTCAGTTAAAACTGCATCAACTATGATATTATTAGTTGCATGATTTAAAAATCCCATTATAAGTCTCCTAAATATTATATTTACTTTAATAGTACATATTCTTATATTTTAATAACTCTTACATTAAATTAAAATTAGTAAAGCTAAATTTTTCTTTATGTATTAACATATTATTTAATTTTGTGATTGTAAACTGATATTGATCATCAATTAATTTTATATTTTTACTTGTATTTGTAATAGAGCAACCCCCAAACTCAGGAGTTACATACAACGTTACTTTGCTCGGGTTTTTTACGATTGGAAGATTATCTACAATATAAATCTTATTTTTAAAAAATATACTTTTCTTTTTGATTTTTGTATTTGGGTAATCTCTTTCTGCACCTTTTGTTGAAATCAAGTCGATAATTAATTCTTCTTCAAAAGGATCATAAAGAATTGCCATTTGCTCAGAATAATCTGATATGTGACCGTGAGCATCTATTGTTCTTATTGCATATATTGTAATTTTACCAGGTTCGTAATTCTTATCAATAAATTCGTAAGGAACAAATCCCTCAGTATATATTTTTGATGAAGCATCTACTGTTTCTGTAAATCTATAGTCATCGTATCTATAATGACCTTCTAGCTGCTTAATAATTGTAAACGGATCTTCTATATTATGTCTCTTTAGAATTTGATATCCTTTTGCATCATACTGATAATTTGTAGGTTCTTGCCATTTTATTTTTAACTGTCTTAATTTTTCATCATAGTTGAACTTGATATTTAAAGGTGGCGGCGGTTTTTCATTTTCTCTACATTCTATATCGTCTGACATACAAGGATTATCACATAGCAAATAATAATTTAATATAAATCTATTTCTAAGATCTGGATATGCATATAAATAAACATCACTCAATATGTATTTATAAGTTTGACCATATTGAACTGCTTCATCTTCGATTATTCTTGGTATATTTTCTAAATTTGTCTCAGATCTTTTTTTAGTAAAAAATCTAGAAGAAACTCTTGTATATTCTAAATTTATTAATTTAAACTTTTCTAAAAGAAAACCACATCTTACACCATTTTTTAAACTAAATGAATTAAAACCTTCATTATTAATAACTTGCTTAATAGACTTAAATGTATTAAACATAAATCCATTTTTAACTTGATTAGATTGACTGGTATCAATATTAGTATTGTTTATTATTTTATTTTCTTCAAAAATATCATTATTACTAAAAATATTATTATTATTTAACAAGTCTAAATTTAATTCATCATCTTTTAAAACAGATATTTTTGAAGAATTAGTTGATGTATCTAATATTTTTGCTTTATCTAAATTATTTATCTCTTCATTTGACGTCAAAAAAGATATTGCTGTATTAACTTCTTCTTTGTCTAGTGAAAATATATGATAATTTCTTTTGTTATTATAATTTATCTGTCTATTAAAGTATGTTAAATTTGATTCGCTAAGACTAGAAATATCAGCTGCATTATATAATTCAGGCAAATCCAGAGTAAACTCATCTAAATCTAAATCACCAATAAATATTTTTTGAGCGCCAATAGAACTTGATATTCTTAATCTAATAAACTTATTTTTAATATCATTATTATTATTTTTTAGATTGTTTGTAATGATATCATCTTTGTTAGTTGTTTCACCATTAGAATATTTGTTATAAATAAATGATGAAGTAATACTTCTTTCTTTAGTTTTATTAGTACTGATTGAAATAATTGAATCTATTATATTTTCCATAACAACTCTTTAATAAATTTTAGTTTGTATTGTATATGAATAACTATTGCTAAAGTCATCTTTGTCTTGTAAAATATGTCTTAATACACTTTCAGGCAAATCAGATACAATTTTTTCTCTTAATGATTCTTTTGATATTCGAACTGAAAATATGTCAAAAAACGTATCTGTTGTTAAACTTTTTAAGAAGTCTATGTTAGACATATCCTTATCTATTTTTTTAAAGAATTCAATTGAATGAATATTTTTACTAACTTGATCTTTTCTATTTTCAATATTCGTGTAACCACCTTCTTCGACAAGGTAACTTTCTACTGTTTCTTTATTTTCATTAAATATTTTTTTATATTCGTTTAAGTCTATACTGTCAAATTCTATCTTTGTTTTATTTGATAAAATATTATCAAAATCAATATTTAATTTATTAATTTTTGAATCATCAAAAACAGAATTGTAAGATTCGTTTAGATATTTGATACTATTTGATAACTTTCTTGCTATAATAATTCTATTAATATTACCAAGACCTACAAGCCCATTAGGTGTCAAAGAATTTGAAAAGCCTAAGATTTCTCTTTTGTTAGAAATATTTGCTAAAATTGTTGATATTAAGTTTATTAAATCTTCCTCATGTAAAATCTTGTATTTTGAAGAAAAGTTTTGATGAAAAACATCATAGACCCCAAGAAAGCCTTCTAAATTATTATTTGTATTGTTTAAATATGGTGCAATATCAGTTAGTATAGGGGTGTATAAGAATTCAAAAGGTTCAAATTCAATTTCTGGATACTTGTGATTAACTGGATAAATCATTATTGACATTATCTTGTCATTGCTTAAACCATTTGCCAGTTCATATGGAATACCAAACCTTAAAATATCTATTTTATTAAAGTTTTCTTGTAATCCATCTTCTAATAAAAATATATCCAGACCAATTTTCGCCAAAGTTGCTTTGTCTTCTTCTTGTTTTATATTCGAATTAAAAATATTTAAACTATCAAAGTCTATATCACCTATATTTAGATTGCCTGAATTAATGTCATCTTCTTTTTTTATACTGTAAAAATTATCATTTTGCATTAGTTTTGAAATTTTACAAATTTTAAATTTATTTGAAGTAATACTGTCAAAACTAATATTTTCAATATCATTAATTTCTTCACTCAATCCAGATATTTCTTGAACTAAGTTAAGTTTTTCTTGATTTTGAGATAACAACTTGTTTTTATTATCTTCAAAATTAGATAAATAAGCAAATATTAAATCAAAATTAATTGTTTCAAGATAATCAGATTTATTTAATAAATTAATAATATTAAAGTTGTCTGTTGATTGTTTACTTCTATGATATTGATTAATAACTTCTCTTTGATTTAGAAAATGGTTAAGTGTATTACTGTTTATATCATAATCTGTATCGTTACTATTGATTTTGCTCAATGTCAGTGCATACGAAGCTTCAACTTTATTTTTAATAAAATCATCCCAGAAATTGTCTATACTTAAATTGTCTTCATTGTCATTTTGAACTTGAACTTCTAATTCTAAACTCCTATGCAACGATAATGTTTGTATTCTTTCATATTCAAACTTGTACATTCCCACAAAAAGTCGAGTAATATCTATTAAATCTTTGATAGCTTGTTCATTTGAGTTAATAATATTGATTGCACTTTCATTTTCCAGTGTTACTTTGTCAAAATAATACGTAATAAAACTTAGAATAATATCTGAAAGTTTGTTTGTAAATGTATTGTCTTCAAACATTAGATCATATGTATGATCTTTTGTATAAGTAGCTGAATTAAATATTTTATAAAATAAATTATCTGAAATTCTGTCATATACTTCTTCAGGAGTAGCATCCTCGTCGATTGCCCCAGAATAGGCATTAATAACAAAATCTTTAATAACCCTATCAGGATTATTTTTATCTAACTTTTGATGGTCATCCTCAAATAAAGATTCAGTATATCCTTCTTTTGGATCACTTGATAAAACAACATAATCAATATTTATATTAAGATTACTTCCTAGAATATTATTACTTGAAAAAAATGAATTACTGCTTATGTTTTCACTATCACCTGTGTGCAGATAAACATCATAATTATATGTATTTAAAGTAAAAAATAAGCCTAGATTTTTTTTATGACCAGAAATTCTAAGTTCATTTGCAGGATCAATAGTAAATATATTTAAATGACCGGGCTCCAGATTTGTTATGTGTTTATTATGTGGGAAAAGCAAGTTTGTAATTTTGCCGCCACTTAATTCAACAAATCCTACACGATGGTCTTGGCTAACGCCATCTTGAAATGAGTCGCCTCTAATTCTTCTTAAATCGACTTCTTGAAGAAATTGACTGTCGATTGTTCTTAACGTAAAAGTATTTTGATTACTTATATTTTCATAACTAAAGATAGATGTTAAATAGCTATTATATAAACCATTTGAGTTGCTATTAATATTATTAAAAAAGCTTTGAGAGTTGTTTGCTTGATCTTTATGACCGCTATTTTTAATTTTATTTTGTATTACTGAATAAATGAAATATTTGTATGCTTCATCATCACTAGCCAAAATATCAGCTAAAAGTTTTTCGAATCCAACCAATTCTTTGTTTGCACTAATATAGTTTTTATTATATTTATTTAAAATTTTATTAATATCATATAAAAACTTATACATTAGACTACTGCTATTTTTTAGAAAACTTTCTGGATAATATACTTCTAAAAAATTCTTAAAAGATTCTTGACTTGTAAAAGTTGAAAAACTTTCAATTTCGGAATTGTCTAATAAATTTAATGAATTATGAATATTCATAATTTTTTTATTAAAGTTTACTTTGTAGTTATTCATATCAATAAAAGTATTATTTTTTTGATAAAGATAAGGGCTTTCTTCCATATTGAACAGCTTTAAGACATCTTCATTTGAATGTAAAAAACTATACGCATTTAATTTTGTATTTTTAACTATATTTTTAGATTTATTACTTACATTCTCTAAAAAACTAAAAAATTGATTTTCTTCAAGTTTTCTAGCTTTAAATTTAAAAAAATCTCTTTTGAGCTTAAAAGCTTTGTTTATCCAGATATTTTTATCTTTGCCCCAGCAAGAAGTTGTATTAAATTTTTTAAATACATTTTTTTTATTATCACTTTTATATGACAGTCTTGAAGAAGATGACATTTCAACTCTATTATAAAAACTTTCTTCTTCAGATGTTATTTCATTGCCACTGTCTTTAAGAAATTTAAACTTTAAAATACTAGAATTATAGTCGTAAGTTTTGTTTGTATTTTTAACCAAAACAAAAGGATGATATTTAACATCTTTTATATCAGGTATTTTACCTCTTTCAGTAATTGCATTTAACTCTTCACCAGATGAGTTAATGAATCTCTCACCGGCACCCATTCTAGCTTTTCTAAAATCTATACTTCTAAGTAAATTTGTATTACCACCAGATATAGTATTATATTCTGGATCAATTTCAATATTACCTTCTGTTTTTATCGACCACACTCTATTAATAAAATAAGACAAACTATTAAAATTACCACGAAAAACATTATCACTTTGCAAACTGGATGGAGGATGGTTTGCATATGCAAATAAAATTCTATTAGGATTAAGGTCGCTAAATTTTTTATTTTTAATTCTCAAAAAATCAATAGGTATTTTTCTTGAATGATCTTCGGTGCTTCTATCTTTAAGTGACTTAGTCCTTGTAAAAAATATGTGTGAATTGTAGTTTCCAGATGAACGAGTTTCATGAGGTGGATTATGATTTTCATTAAAAGCTTCATAAAAAGATAAATCTTGATCTAAAAAAGTTGATGAGTCTCGATGAATACTAAATAAATTAAAAGTTGGTGATGAAAGATATTTAAATCTAGCAATATCAGTATGATCTGAAACTCTGATTTGACTTTCATTATCCACATATATTAATTGAAGACCTTGATTATTTATAAACGTTCTACTACAAATAATTGCGTCTACATCTAAAAGATTATTTCTTTGTGCAAGATACTCATCAACTGTAATATCAAAAATTTCTTCAAATTCATCGTGTGTTATAAAATCATTGTTTGAATAATTATCAAAATCTATCCAGTTATGATTTTCTCTAATTCTTGTGCTAATACCAAAACCATCTGGATTGTTTCCATCAGGATAAAAAGAATAAAAATCGGTATTTGTTTTATTATTTGATCTCTGTATTAAATTGATATTTGTAAAATGATCTTTATGTATTTTGTTATTATCATAAATTTCTACTAAGTTATAAATAGAATCATCTTTAAAAGTAAATCTTTCGGTTTCAAAGCTACCTATAAACTTATCATTTGTATAAGCTGGCGATGTAAAATTAATTTTATTTTCATCGCTATTAATAAAAACATCATAGTTGTATACATGTGTTAAAATCGGCATTTTTTTTAACGTATTATTGTTAGATAAAAAGCTATAGATGTTATTATTTAAATCGTTTTCTTTTATGTAGTTTGGATTTGTAAAGCTTCCTTCATGAATATTTCTAAGGCCTAAAGCACAATTTAAAAGAGCACTTGTTGCTACTATATTAGAATCTATCAAGCTATCTTCATTAAAACTTAGCAGCGATGTCGATACACCATCTTCAGATACTTTAAGCTTAAAATAATTTGTCAAAACATCTTGCAAGTTTGTATATCTTTTAGAAGAAGAGTTTTCATTTTTTGTAATACCATTAAGTCTGAAAAAGTCTTCATTACTATGTGTGGTTGTTAAGTTTGTCGAATGAATTTCTTTACTTGTCTTGTAAATAATATTACTTACTTTACCAAAATAATTTGAATAGCTTTCTTTATCTACATAATCAATTAATTGATTTCCAAAACTAATCTTTTTTAGTTCACTTTTATTATTATCTAAAAATAACTCAATTTTTTTTAGATAGTCTTTTTTAAACGTATTGTTATTTTTAATTGAATTTAGATATGTCTTTTGATTATTTTTTGCATTTTTATTTCTTGAAAAGAATCTATTTTTAATTGAAGTTAACTTATTGCTCAAATAATTGCTTTTTAATAAAAATAGTTGATCTGGGCTAATAAAAGGACCATTTGATATCATTTCTTTCGGTCCAAAGATAGGACCTGTTGGTTGCGCAATTATTTTATAGTTTTCATGTGACATTAAAGTAATGTTTTGATCAATATCTTCTCTTAATTTACTTAAAGACAAACTATTTTGTAAAACCTCTAAGTTTTCATTTTCTTCAAAAGTTAAAATGCTAGCCCTTGTATTATAATAATCAAATAAATAACTTGCAGTTCGTATATCATCTTCAGATGCTTCAAATGCTTCTTTAATAATTCTAGCTGCTCTTTGAACACCTTCACGTCTTATATCTTCATCTAGATTTGTAACGTCAAGTTCTTCCTGGCGATTTGCTCCGACTCTTTCTCGCCTAGCTTCTTCTTCTTGCTGTAAGGCTTGCTGAGCTGCAGAAGCTCGTTGTTGTGTTTCTAAGGCAGGAGTTTGAGATGTGTCTGTTTCATCACTGCTATTTGTTTGATTGGACTCAGTGTTTCTTGCTGCTCTACTTACTCTACCAGTGCTAAAAGGATCATTCATTTTACTTACCAAACAATAAAATCATATTAGGATTTCTTAATTTATTATTATTTATGTCTATGGACAAATTGCTTTTTTTATTTGTGCTTTTAAATTTATTAAATTTGTTATTATAGTCTATCAATTGATTAAATCCATAATAGTTTTTTTCTCCATTTTTTAGTACAACTTCAAATAAAATTCTATTAACAACTGCTTTAACGTTTAAATTTTTACTATTTTCCCATATAGTTTTAACAAGTTTATAATAATCCTCATTATAATTTAGTGTTTTAGTTGTTTGATTATATATTAAGACTTTATTGTTATCTATTTTAAATTTAAAATTAGAAATTATTTCAACGAACTTCTTGTCTATAATGCAACCATTGGATGTTATACTTAATCCTGTTATGTTTTCTTTTTTGTTTGTTATGTTTTTATTATAGTATTCAAAACCGTAATAACTGTATACATTTAATGTGCTAAAAGAACTTGATTTTAAATCATTGCTAAAGCTTGATTTTGATTTTAGATTTATTTCATATAAATATTTTTTACTTTTATTTTTTTTCTTAATAATAAAGTTTTCATTTATGTCAAATGTCAAGTTTGATTCAATTTGTTTACTATCAAAATTGTCAAATCCAAAATCAAACATATAATCAATAATATTGGTAGATTTTACCTTACTGATTTTTTTAATATTTAACTTTTTAGAGCTTTGTACTTTTTTTCTTGTTATTTTTGTTTTATTCAAAAAAGGTTTTTTGTTTTTTGCAGGAACTTCTGTCTCTAAATTAAAAACTGTAATTTTATTCTCTAGATTTGAAGAGCTTAATAATTCACCAATTTCATTAACAACAATATTTATATCACTGTTTTCTTTAAACCAAAAGTCTTTTATTTTTTGTACTATATAATGATATTTACTGGGTTTTGCATCAACCAATATTCGACAAAGTTCTTGTTTAATACTATCAGCTGCGTTTGTACACAAATTATCAAGAATGTCATTTGATAAAATAAAGCTTTTAAATTCTAACCTGCCAATATTTGGATTAGAATTACTATTGCCTTCTAATAAGTTTATTTCTTTATGATCATCAATAGACTTAATGTCTACATTTCTTTTAAATTTTGTACCTAAAAATTTGTCTTCTTTAGAGAAATATTTAAATGTCGTAATTATATTATTGTTTAATTCAAGAAATCTGGTTTCATCTGTTATTTCTTTTTGATTTAGTGGTATTGAAAGTTTATCATTAATTAGTTTTGTATTTAAGTTTTTTTGATCTGTAGTAAATCTAACAACACCCTGTCTTAAACTAACATTTGTTGACAAAGCAAGATTTTTTTGAACAAGTACAGTTGAATTTTGAAGTAAACTTTCTCTAATGACTGGACTTATAGGTCTTCTGATGTTTCCAAAAATTCCTTTAATATTGGGCTTATTCAAAGTATCAGCACGCTCAGCAATATTTAAATCATCAATATTTCTTGAAAAGTCATCAGTATTTTCAGATTCATCATTAACAATTCTTTGTCCCAATAAATTTCTGAAAATACTGAATTTGTCTAAAAATATATCAATAATTTCATTGTTAATATTATCATTTTTAAAATAGAAATCAGATACATCTTCGCTATTAAATAATGAACTAATGTAAAACTTACTTCCTGAAAATGCTTTTAAACTATTATTAAAAGTGCAATTGTCATCAAAAAACAATTCATTTACATCAATTTTATTTGACCTAAAATCAAAATATGAATTATTGTTTAAAACATTAAGAGAATAATTTTCGTAATCAAACTTTTCAACAGAAACTTTACTTACGAAAAAACCTAGATCATTTACAGTATTTACACAAGTAATCTTTTGATCTAGTGTTTTTCTTGTTATTGCTTCTCTATTGTACTCTAAATATTTAGTATAAAAGTTGTAGAAGTTATCTTTTTTTATTATAATATCTTTTGTATAAGAATGACCATCCATTGATATTGTCATTTCTGTTATTTGCTCTTCTAAATTTAGTTCCTCAAAAGATTTATATAGATTAGATATAAATTTATTTTCAAAATAGTCAGATACGTCTGTTGTTTCTTGCCTCTCAATGTTTTGATTAAATTCAATATTAGCAAAACTATTTATAAAAGACAAACTCATCACTTTTCTTGCTCTTGCAATTTGTCTCATCGATGAGAATTCTATATTGAAAGGTTCTAAAGAAGTTTTGGTAAAGAAGTTTTCAGAATATCTTTCATTTTCATAGGCTAAACTTATATCAATATGTGTTATTTCTTCTTCAATGCTATTTATAAAAGCAAGAAGTCTAAAATAATCTAACCTTATATCTGGTCCTGTTAATATTTCATTAGTTATATCATTGAATGTAAAACTATTCCAGTTAATATCCATATTACCACCAAATTCATCTATAAAAGATTCCTTGACAATAACAGGATCAGCATTTTGATAATCTACTATTTTCTTATTAAAATCAGATGGACTAGCAACAATATATTCTAAAATATTTTCATCTTCATCTAGAGCATAAATCATAAAATAATGTGGTAATTCATAGTCCTTAATAACTTCTCGACGTTCCCCTGTTCTTGGATTGATTCCACTTTGACTGCTTCTTTGAGCTTTCAAGCTTAGATCTATCATGTTGATAGGTATATTAACAATAAATTCTTGTAAAAGCGAATCATCTTCATTGTCAATAAAAACTTCAAAATTAGAAAAATAGTCTTGTGAAAGATTTGAAACAATATTTTTAGAAAAAACGTTTTTAACAAAGTTAGGAGTAGAAGTATTCCCTACTTCCTCTTTGTCAATATTCATATCATTGCTTACATAAATAAAATTTTTATTTATATTTAAAGGTAAATTATCTTTAAATATAGATTTAGGATTAAAAGTTGATGGTAGGACTACAATTTTTAAAAATTTAACATTGTGTAATAACGCATTTTTTTTATTTAAAGAAACTGGGAAAAACAAAGTTTCTCTATTTCTACTTTTTGTAACATTATCTGTATTTATATTTTTAATAATATTTTTATTCATTATTCTACAACCATTGTAAATAGATTAAAAAATACGTAATCTTGACTTATGTCAACAATTAACGTTCGACTCTCTTGATTAAAATCACGAGATTTGTTGACTTTTTTAAGTATTTTACCTATAAGATAAACTGTATATTGTTTTTGATTTTTATCGTTAATAAAATTTCCAATTTTTATAAAAGCAAGCTTTTCAAGATTGCCGTTTTTTACATTATGCAACTCAAACAAAAATCTGTCACTATCCTTTATAAAGTCTTCAGACAATGTATATTCAAGTTTAAAAATATCTATATTGTTTTCAATAGATTCCAAAATAGTTGTTATAATTTGTTCTCTATTATTTGCTTGACTCAAATCAAGATTTTCTATTTCTAAGTTTTTAAATAAAAAGTCTAATTTGTTCAAACTTTCATCATCAACATCACCAACAGTAACTTGACTAATGTTAATAGGCACTAGTTTTTTATTCTTGTTAAAATGTTGAAATCTTTTGTCTTCTTTTATTGAAACAATTTTATCAATTGCTTCAACTGGAAATTTAATCGTTGGATATTTGGATACAAAATCAAAAGATTTGAAGTCATATGTGTTTTTTACATCTACTTGACTAAAATGGATTGAATCTCTACTAACTTTATTTTGTATTGTAATGTCATCAATTATTAAGTTGGCATCTATTTTTTCTGTAAGCGTTTTATTACTAGTTATAGTAGGCATATCATATATTCTTGTATTTGTTACACTTCTATAAGTTAGCATTTCATTTAATGACAATTCTGGATTTAGGAATATTCCTTCTTTCGATGTCGCTTCAAATGGTAAGAAACCTGATGGCGTCGCTAGTGAATCTGATATATTGAAACTATTATTTTCATCAAGCTTTTTTATATAAGAGATAGATCGATCAGAAAACGTATAGTATTTAAATTCTAAGCTACCTCTTGACATTTTTTCTCTGCCAAGTTCTGTCAACTTGTAGTCTAAAAATCTTCTCTTTTTATCTAGAAATCCTGCCATTTTTTATCTTTTTCTTTTTTAATTTTATATAATTTACGACGTCGACGACGTATCAATAAATTTTACGTCAGTCAAAGCTGCATTTTTATCTTTATTATAACTATTGATTACATTACCTGCACTTTCATCTTTTTGAAGAAATAATCCGTCTATTTTAAAAAATTTTTCTATATTATATGTAGTCTTCTTTGTTTTTGTATCTAAATAAGCATAATGCTTGCTATTGTTAATCTTGTCTGATAAAAAACCAAAATGATCAACTTTAAATTTGTAATTTAAGTAAAACTCACTGTCTTTATGTCTTTTATCATCTCTTAAGTAGCTCACAATATTGGAAGAAATCTCTGATGATCCTGTAACATACATTTCTTGATTCATTTGAGAAAGTCCATATGATATAGAGCCAGATGATACTTGAGGAATATTTACAAAACCGCCAAATGATCCTGTTCCATACGATATAAAACGAGGGTAATATAAGCTACTAGAAGTAAAGCAATTATAGTAAGCACCTTTCATCATAAATTGAGGAGGCAAGCCTGTCTTATCAACTACATTTGTTGAAAATTCATTGATTTTTTTGATATTTTTGTTTTCAAATTCGCTTTTCTTAGGAGTAAATGAAACATCATTTGAAACATATCTACCTAAGAGTTTTATTTTTAGATTTCTTAGATCTAGTTGTACTACGTCACGACCGCTATATTCTAAATATTCATTTTTATTATCAATAATTAGCACTCCAAGATCTACATCGTTTAAGATCATGCTTGGGCAAAAATTAAAACCAAAAATGAGTTTATCTTTAGGACTTAAAATATAAGGATTATCATGAAAATTACTTTCTAATCTTGTTGATGCATATTTCGAACCATAATCAAAATCTTGTCCTCTTTCGTCATCAAAAGTTGCCCGATCAAAAGAAACACCGTCCTCAGAGTTTTTAGATTTTTCAGAGTTTATAGACAAACCTGCTCTTTTGCTTCTTTGATCTGGATAGACTTCAAACTGACTGAATCTTTTAAGATTTAAGTTTGTTTTAAAGCTTTTAACGGGAGATAGTATTTTTACATCTTTCCAGTCATTATTAATCAAGTAGTCTTTTATTGGAACTCCCAAGTTATTTAATTGACTACTACTAATAGTATCTGAATATATTACTTGATCAAAATCTTGCAAAGACATAAAGTATTTAAAATTTTTAATTTTAATATCATCTTCAATAAAATGACCTACATTTGCAATTTTAATATTAGTAATTAATTCTCTATGTTTTGAATTAGTAAAGTTTATTTCTTCATGAGAATACACATCATCAGAATTAAGTCCCGTGACTGTACTTAAATAAACTTTACCGTCTATTGGATCAATATGTTTACCCAGCACAAGTTCTGGGGTTGCAAAATTTGTACGAGTAATAAAATAGTCAGGGGTCGTACTTTCGTCACAATCCATAGTAACTTTAAAATCTTCTAATGAATTTGTGCTTTGATCCCAGTGATAGCTTTCTTGTATTGCTTGATTGTTTCCGTAGTATAAATTTTTAAAATGTTTATTTGAACCATCAATGTTTCCTCGCTGATTTAATATAAAAAAGTTTAGTGTATTAAAGACAGGTTTGTCAGCGTCAGTAGAAAATGCAAAGTTTTTTAATTTAAATTCAACATAAACTTTTTCTAACACAAAGTCTTCATTGATATGTTTACTAATATCTACTTCTACTTCGCTATTTCCTCTAAATCTTTTACTAAAAGGAAAGCCAAAATTTTTTATTGGATTTGATATTGATGTGCCGTCAATAAAAGATTTAACATCTGAGGAAGCATTTCCAATTCTATCTCCTGTATAAAGTGTAAGAGGATTATTAGTAATTGCTGCATTTGTAAAATTGTTAGTGCTAGAAAAATAATTAAATTTGCAATTTCCTAGAGAATAATATGTATTTGGATCATTAACAGAATTATTATCTAGGTAAACTGTATTGTTATTTAAAGCTAAAAAATAATTTCCTTCTTGATTTTTTACTAGCGGAATATTTCTTCCATTATCTGTACTACTATTAAAGCCTGGCGAATCATTATTTAAGTTAAAAGAAAGATTTAATATATTTTTTTTAAAATTGGAAACATTGATCTCTTCAAAATTCTTTTTGATTTCATATCTTTTTCTTTTAAAGTTATATATTATTTTTTCATAATCAGTTATTTTATCAACAAGTTCACTTTTAAAATTAGCAAAAGAAGTTTCATAGTCAATAAACTCATCATTAAAAGCTTTAAAATTATCGCTTTCTAGCTCATTAATATAATTTGAATAAATTACGTGTTTATAATCTTCAGGATTGACTATCTTTTGAACATTAAAAGTATCATCATGATTTAAAAGATTTGGTGTATTAACAAGCTTATTATTTTCTTCATAATTACCTTCAATATAAGATTTTTCTATTCCTAACGTTGCATTAACAGTTTTGTTATTAAATATGATTGTGTCTTCATCGTTAAACTCTATTTTTCCAATTCTATTATCTAAATTTATTATATCTTCGTTATGAAAAACATCTCTTAGTACAAAATTATTTAAATGACCATCAGATTTGAGTTCTTTTCTGAAGTTTTGCGTCAATATGCCGGACTTGTTAATGTCTCCAGATTGTTTTTTTCTTATTTTAGGCATTAGTCAATACTTTCATAAAATCCAATTGAATCTCTTCCTGAGCTATATTCTTTATTTATATCTTTTCCGTGTGCCGAGTAAATAATATCTTCAATTATATTATCATTTTTACTTCTGTTGGAAAGTATCATATTGTTAATATCGACATCAGAAAATTTATATAAGTTATTTGTTATCCAGTTATAGTTTTCGTTTTGAGTTCTATCTCTAAATACTTGCATATTACTTTCTTTAAAGGCAAAATATCTAGCTTCGTGTGAATGGACTTGCTTGAAAACGTTTAAATTGTTACTATCCTCAGAATATTCACCAGTATCAGCATTCCAAGTATAATTTAAACTTTGAAGTACTTTTTTTAATGTATTGTTTGCCAAATAAACGTCATCTATATTATCTTCAAAGTGAAAAGTATCTGCATCATCTTTTCTATAATATTGGTTTATTACATTGTTTAATTTAAAAGCTGACTTACCCTTACCTAAACCGTTTTCTCTAAAACCTTTTAATTTTCCGATACTATCTTCAGACATTTTTATTTTATCAACATTAGAAAAAGCATCAATTCTACCCCCTCTAAAGTAAAAATTGGAGTAATTAAAAGAAAAAGTGTAATCAAACTCTGGATGATCAAAGTTTTCTAAAAGTAAATTGTTTGAATGTACTGGATTAGTTTTATCAACAAAAGTCTTATTAACAACTTTCGAATGCAAAACATTACCACTTGTACTGTTTAAACTTCCAATATTTCTAAGTACAATATTGGAATCATAATTTTTGATTGTTTTGACTTTTTCAACAAAAGGTTCCATATTTTCAATATTTGAATAACTTTTATTATTTTCATTAAACTGATCTTGTGACACATTTGATTTGTTAAAAGTTTGCATATCATAAGAAAATACAAGTTTTACAAATTTATTATTATTTCTTTCAAAAAAACTAAACTTATCTGAAGTATTATTGTTTATTGAAACATTGTCTATATTGTCAATAACATTATAGTTTATGCTTACATTGCGTGACTCATTAAAAACAGCATTTCTTGGTGTGTTTACATTTATTATTGTTATTGCCATTATTAGACTCCATTTTTTATTACAAAACTAAAATTAGAGTTTTCTGTTTTACGATGGTTTATTGTATTTGAAAAATCCTTATGATACTGGTATTTTGTATTTTCGTCAAAAACTGGTATATTACTGTTAACCATTTTGTATTGATATTTACTTCTTTCCAGCGCGTGTGATTCATATACAAAGTTAAAACCTTTATATTTTGCTTTAGAAGGAATACAGGAAAACAATAACTCCTCTAAGATATTGTCAAAGTATTTATACATTTGATAAATTTCACTAATATTTATTTCTTTCTCTAATCTTTCAAAATATTTTTTTCTTAATGATATCAAATCTGTATACGAATCTTCATAAAGATTTGCTGTCTGTGAAAGTTTTTCAGAAAAAAGTTTGTTTACATTTACAATTTTTAATATGTCTTGATTTAAAAAATTAACCATAGAAAAATCTATACTTAGCCTGACATCCTTTGAATATAAATAATCTGGTGAAACTCTAGGAATATTTGTTAAATTGTAATTCGTATATTGATCTTTAAACTTACTACTCTCAAAAGAATTAATATAAATAAAATTATTGCTTTTTGGAAAATCTACTTCATAATTTTGACTTAGACTATGTATTTTTCTTGACTTGAAAGGATTGTAGCTAGAAATATTGCTTCCTAAATTTAGAAATGCTCTATTGTAGTTGGTTAACTTGCTATGATTTAAGTCTATCAAAGAAAGCATAGTATATTTCAAAGACGAAGAATCAAATTCAATATTGTTTAATTTTTGAAATAGATCTATATTTAAAACAGCTGAATCAATTTCGTTATCCAAAGAAACTGTTGTTAAAGCTTTACATTTCAAAAACAATTCATCATCTGAAAAACTTTTATTGTAAATTCTAAAATTCGATATTTTTCCTAAAAATTCTGTTGCGTAAGATAAATTCAATAAATACCCAGCATCTGCATCGCTTTCGTAGTTATTATAAAATCCAATTGAAAACATATTATCAATATTATTTTTTGATGATATGTCTATTTTAGTTTCAATTTTTGCTGTATTTAATTCTTTTGAATAGAAATTATTTGATATACTTGAAACTGTCAAAATGTATTCATAATAATTTAAATTAGAACTAAAGCTTTTAATTTCTTTTCTTCGTAAGCATACATGGTGTATTTCTCCATTTAACAAGCTTACATTTTCAATACTTACTTTTTTAACATCAGAATTACTATTATTATCATTAACATATAAGCTTAATGTACCAGATTTATTTTTTCTATTTTGTCTTTCAAATACAATATTAATATGTGGTCTAATATAATTTGTACCATCACTTATATTATCAAGTCTCAAGAGAGACTCATTAAGGTTATATACAGAAGTTTTTTCACTTGAATAACTATATAAACACTCTACAGACCAATCTTTTGATATGCTTAGTAAATTGTCACTATCAGTATCGTTATATTTAGGTGTTGTAAATAAAATTCTATTGCCAGTTGTTCCTGTATTGAATAACTCTGAACCACAAGAAAAGTCAATCTCTTTAAAATTGATTTTTTTTGAGTAAAAGTTATTATTTATATTGAATTTATTTTGACCATTAAACTCTTTTACTGAAATAAACTTAGATGCTTCTAATCCAAAAGAATTAAAAACTGAATTTATACTGGAGATAGTACCCTTAGACATTAAAACATCTTTTGAGTTAATCAAAAATCTTTGCCATAAATTATTTTGTATTTGACGAATTGATATATCTGATATTATTTCTTCGTGTGTTAAGTTTTTATTGTTTAGTTTTTCAAGAATAGGGTAAGGCAATATTTCTCTAAAGTTATAACCAGAAAGTTTTAATGCTAGGGGAAGCAAAATACCGTCAATTTTTTTATTATTGTTTAGATTATCATAGTTAATATCAATAAGCTTTGTTATTGAATCTATATACATTTTAATTTGATCAAAAAATCTTGCCCATATAGAAAATAAATTTACAATTTTGTGATTCGCTGATGATTTTATGCCAATAGGTGAACTTGGACTAGCTGTAAAATTACTATCATTTATATAAGTTTGTTCTACATTGTCAAAGTCTGAGCCTTCAATAAAAATATTTTTAGGTAAAAGTTTCCAAAAAGAATTGGGATTTGCTAAATCATATTGTCTAGCATCTTCTAAAATTTTATTTTGTATGTTTACTGCATCAGCAAAATGAGGAAATAAAACTGGGTTTGATTCCAGTAATTCGTATTTCATAGGCGTTTCAAAACTTAGATATTTTGATCTTAATGAAGATACATTTTCCTTTGATGCAATATTACTACCGCTGTATATAGCTCCGTGCAATTTATTTCCAGAATGATCAAGAACTAAATGATTGTTAGTATATAATCCACTAGGCTCATTAAATTTTAAATATAATTTTAAGCTAGACTTAGAAGTTATATTTTCATCCTTTTCAGTTGCAATTGTTTCTCTATTTCTAGATTCGCCAGAAAAAATTCTTAATTCATCTATTAAACCTATAAAGCTATAATTTTTACTATTATCGGATAGACCATTTGTAATATCTGTAATATGCGTGTCACCCTTACCAATAAAAATATCTACAATATTAAAATCATTGTCAAAGTTAAAGCTTATACCTTCTCCACTTTTTGTAACAATAGCTGGTATACTATTAACATAAAATTTTCCTAAAAGTGCTGATTGATTATTTATTGATTCAGTATTGAATGCAATATTAATGTGACTCCAAACATCTATTTTAATATTAGTAGTACATTTTTGACTTTGATTTCCATTGCTAATTAAAAAATTCATATTACAACTTGTAGAATTAAAGTTATCTAAATAAATAGTATAACCATTATTACCACTTTTTTTCTGTAGTATTATTTGCTCATTTATCGATGTATTTCCGCCTATATCAAAAGGGTTAATCCAAAAGTCAAAAGAAAAAGTAAAGTTTTTTGTTAAATTTAAAATACCTGTTTTGATTTGTTTTGTATAGTCATTTAAAAGCCAGCCATTTCTATCTTTTACTTTAATAAAATGATTACCATCAAATCTTAAATAACCTTTATTTTTTGCATGTTTATTTTTTAATATAAATCTTGTATAACCGTCTAAACCATTTAAATAATTGATGATCTCTCGTTCAGTACCATCGTATGGATAATCGTTAAATATTTTTTTAAAAGCATAATTAGTTTTTTCAATCGCTGAGTCAAAAAACACGTGTTCTTCAAATTTACTAAAATCTACACTTTCAATTTGCTGTGTTGTAAAAAAACCGTCATAACTATCTAGTCTACTAAAATATTCGTTTATGTTTTGATCATATAACTGCAGAAAACTTTTTAATTCAATATTAACATTGCTTTTTGAATTTGATAAATTAGAAGAATTAGTAGAATTCTTAAATTTGTTAACATTTTGATTGTTAAAACTATTTTTTATAGTAAGACTGCTAGACATTTATTAAAACCTTATTGAAAAACTTTTATCGTATAATACGTTTTCTAACAAACTAACTTCATCATTGTAGTAAAACTTAAAGTTAACTCTTCTATTTTTATATATTTTACTAGTAAAAAAGTTCATTATATAACTTGATCCATCATATAACATTTCATTCGCATTAACACTTGCTTCATCTTTTTTAACTAATATTTCTCCTGTATCAATGTCAAAAACAGAATAAAAAACTTTTCCTAAATTTTCACTAGTTAAATCAATAGGTATATTAACTGATTTATATTCTCTTTTTAAATCAATAAAGTCTACAACTAGTTTAACAATCGATTCATCAGCATCCAAAGTATTATTAAGCATATTTATACAAGGTTTTAAAAGTCTAAGATTGTCAATTGAAGAAGTAACTTCTGATTTATAGAAAGTTATTGTCTCACTCTTTATATCAATAGTACTAGCACCATTATCATAATAATAGTTGAAATTTATTTTCAAACTATCTTTTGAAGCTATTTCAGTTTGTATGCTTGAGTTAAATCTGCTAATTAAGATACTAGGAATTGTAAATTTTTTAACGCCTTCTTTTAAAGTACCTTTATAGTCTCTAAAATTAAAGCCTGTAATTATGTGTCCATTAGCACCATCATCAAGTAAATTAGTTCCTGCTGTATTTTTATATTCTAGTCTAACTTTGACATTATAATTTTCGTTAAAATTTTCTAACTTTGTAAGCTTATTGTAAAGATAAAATATTTCTTCGTTATCAAAGTATCTTTTTTTATTTTGACTTTCAATATTTTGTACTTTGTTTTCATCAATATGAAGTTCTATTCTAGGATGTTTTATTTTGTTATTTATTTGAACACTGCCAAACCTTTTAACAAAATATGTGTAATCATCATAAAGACTATCTAGATCAAAACTGATGATAAAATTTGAACTTTGAATATTGTTGTTTATGTAGTTATTAAAATAAGAGGTAATATCAAATGTAATATCTTCGTTACCCCTAACTATGCTTTCATTTTGTCCTTGAAATAAATAATAACTAGATACACAATCATCTTGTGATATCGATGATGCATTTGTCCAATTAGTAGTATCATTGATTTTTTGAAAATTTGTAAAACCTTTATCAGAGAAGTTATAAATATCAGAACCTATACCCTCTTCAAAGTCCACATTGTTATTTAAAATACTTAACTTAATATTGTAATCTTTTGGTCTTGTGCTTGCTTCTCCAACATCAAAAAGTTTTAAATAAACTTTATAATTAGAGCTATTACTAAAAACTGAATTGTTTAAGTCAGTAACGTGTTTTGTTTTTAAGCTAGCTAAATCAAAATTTAACAGTAAAGCTGAATGCTGTATTCTTTTGAAATCTGTTAAACTAAAGTTAGCATTACTGTCAAAAGTATTTGTTGTTTCTCCTGCTTCACCTTCTATATCTTGTTCTAATAAAATTCTTTTATCATCAAGTTTCGAAGCTGTAATATTTAAAGTTAAAGTAGATGCCAATTGATTTGAACCACCATTAATAGTTTGATCCATTACATTTACATTATTAATAGCATTTATTATTTTTTGAAGCTGATTAACGCCTGGAGATGTACTATCGATGCCTATTATAACTTTACCACTAGCATCTACTCTTCCATCATCATATGTCACATTCCTATTTATAACAAAAGTTATGCTATTGTTAGTATCTTTTAAGACAAAGCTTTTATTATCAACAAGATCAACAGATAAGTCAGTTATGGTTAACAAAGCTCGAGCCTTAATTTTTTCATTTTCTTTAGAAATTTTAAACAGATCAAGTGTTGAAGCTTTACCAACGTTTGATAAAGTTGCATCTGTAGTTCCTAAATGTAAGTTTGTTACGTATGTATCTTTTTTTGCTAATTCACTTATTATCATTAGACTTTCCTTTAACCACTAACAATTTCAATGTCAAGTGCTGGATATTTTAATTCAAATATACCTCCTGATGGAGGATAAACTATTCCGTCTAAATAGCTTTCTCTAGAAGAAAATCTATTTGAACTATAACTAACATTCAAGAAAGATTGCTGTTGTGTAATATCATTATTTGTCTTAGATCTTACGATAGTCTTGTAATTTGATATAACAGTTACGACGCCCGGAGAAGACAATACAAACGAAATTATATCGTTTATGTTAATTCCTTCACCAATTTGAAGTGTTTCAAATCTCATATTTTGAAATATTTTAGACTTAACTTGTGAAATAACTGATCTTGAATCATAACTTGGTGATATTTTTATCTTTAGATATATAGAAAAATTATATATTGGTGTATCAACAATATTAAGACTATCTCCAATTAGTCTATATTCATTTAAAAATTTAGACAAATTAATTTTTATAGCATCGTTTGCGTGTATATAATGATCATCATCATTTTTACAAATTACAAATAAATCTTTTGCTGATTTTGTATATGGATTATCAACTATCGCTGCTTTATGTATTTTGCCAAACTCAGCAGGCATTGTATAAATTCTTGCCAATAAATCTTCATGATTAACAATTCTGGATTGTCTTTTTAAAGCTACAGGAATTTGATCTCTTAGTTCTTCAAGTGAAAGACTATTTGTACCTCCAACTGCTTCCTCTTCATTGTCTACGCCAATAGTTGTATTAATTATATTAACAATACTTTTTATGCTTTCACTAGCATTATCGTTAATATTTGGATAAATAATTTTTAAATCTAACACTTCATCGATTGTATTTGCACTAACATTATGACTTATACCACCTCCGTGTTTATATGTTATTGTTAGTGTTTTACCGGCAGGTGAAACTCCTAAACTATCACTATTAAGTAGTTTTTTAGGATCTAAAGAGTTTCTAGATAGATAATTTTTTCCTAAAAGAGGTAAAGACAAATAATCTTCTGGATTAGTTAATATATTATCTTCAATAACGTGCCCACTACCATTTCCAAATCTTATGGTCGACAAGCCAGAATCAAAATTCTTTTCAATAATAAATCTAAAAGAAGCAGGCTTTATTTCAAAAAAAGTCTCGTTGCCATTTTCAATTTTTTCATAAATTGTGTCTTGAGACAAAAATTCTACTTCCTTGTAGTCATTATAATCATTATCAACTATTTTCAATATTTTAGTGATATTTTGATTAGAAAGAGTATAGCTTAAAAAGTTTCCTGCATCATTTTCATTAAAGGTAACACTTTCACTAAACACATCGCCTGATACACAAATTCCTTTTTTAATTAATATTAGAGAAGTAGGTACACCATCATCGTTTGTTTCAGATATTGTTAATTTATCATATGACTTAGTAAAATCAACATCTTCTTCTAACATAAAATTAACACCTTCAATAGAAGATAATTTTGTACCAGACTTAATTACAGGCAAATATTGTGAATCAGGTAGTATATTGCCTTCTGAGCTTTGATTGTTGCTAGCAGGTATTTCGATATAAAAATCAACGTAAACACTTGCCGGGGAAGCATATCCTGTTTCAACACCTGCTTTTCTTAAATGATTAATCAAATTATAGTCACTTGAAGATGTTTCATAGTCTAATTCATTAAATTGCTGTTCAATATAAAAACTTAAAGATTCTCCAACTAAAGAAGCAAAATCTAAAAACATACCCCCTAAAGAAGCTTCCGAAAAGTCTTGTATTTGATTACTAAAATTACTTCTAGCATAATTTAATAATTCATTTCTAAAACCATCAAAGTCTTTATTGATTACTCTATTTTTATTTTGATAGTTTTTTAGTTTATTTTGAAATTTTGGATTTGCCACTTTTTACCTCGATACCTGAAGTTTTAAATTAATTTCATTCTCAATATTATTAAATATATAATATATTTTAATATCGTAATAAGGAGAATTATTAATAGTTGGTTCTATATAACTCGATTCAAAGTTTTTAAGTTCAATAAAAGGCATATATGCAATTACAGCTGATTTTATTTCTTCCATGGCAATTTGATCAATATTTTCGTTGCTACTTAAACTGTATAGATCAATTAAACCTGTGCCAAAATCTGGTCGGCCAAGATACTCACCTTTTCTAGTTAAAATTAGATTTTTTAAATTAATTTTAGTTTGTTCGTTTATGTCATAAGTCATAGCAAACAAAGAGTCACCTGATTTTTTTGATCTTTGCAATGGTAGTATAATACCAACAGGCAATTCTTTTTCTTTTTCTATAAAATCATTTCTTTTTATTTTCTTGTCTAGCTCTTTTATATTTCGCCCAGAACTTTTAAATAAATATTGTGACATAAAAACCTACAACCAATCTTTACTTATAAATATTAAATAATTAAGATTATCAAGAAGTTTTAGTAAATTTACTTAATAATAGTTCTAAATTATCAATTATTCCTTGAATTCGTAAAGAATATTCTTCGTCTTTTTTTATTAAAATTTGCTCAGCTATAAACTTAGCTTGCTCTTTATTTCTTTCATCAATTTGAGTTGTAACTGGACTTAATTCAACTAAATTAGTCGTCAAATTCGTTACAGCTACACCCACAGGTGCTAAAGGACCTACAAAAGTTGGAGCATTACTACCAAAAGAAATAAGCTCAGTTATAAGATCATTAGTTGCATTGTTAAGATCATTATCAGTTTTATTTAGTTTTATTAAGCTTTCTTTTAATAGACTGAAGACTTTAATTTGGACTTTAAGTATTTCTTCCAGGAAATCGTTTAATCTTTCACCTAGTACAAGACTTTGATTTTCATTACTATGGCCAAGATATACCATTGCTGATTTACCATTTTGTTTGTCATTTAATCTATCGTAAGAGCCAATTAAAATTTTATGACCATCTAACAAAATATTTCCTGAAGGATTTAAGGCAATTTGCGTAGGATATCCATCATCGCTATTTGTTTGAATTAACTTTATGTTATTATTTGCTGAATATAGATTCTTGTGTGTACAAAAAATAATACTATCTGATATTCCTGTTATACTTGATCCACCGTGAAAAGAATCAAGTATATTATTATTTAAATCTGGATATATTGCTGGTGCCTGTACAGAAAATACACCTTTATCTTTTACATTAGAATTCAGCAAAAACTCCAAATCAATATTAGTAATGTCACTTAATACGAGTAAATTGTTTTTTTGTATTTCTATGCTTTTAGTATTATATTCCGATATGTTAAAAGATGCTGCGTTACCACTATAACTTTGACTTTTAGCTTTTTTATCATTTAAAAAATTTAATTCGTAATTGTTAAGACCAAGTTTATTAATTACTCCTTCATTTACAAAAGACATATCAGACTTAATTGTTTCATAATGAATGCCATTCCAAATTTGAAAACCAGCAATGTCTGTATTAAATTTTCTAATTTTTATTTTTTCTGATAGTTTGTTATTATTTGTGGAAACCTGATCAAATTCAAATTCTTCTGGGGGTTCGTTTTTAGTATATTCACCGTGTCCTGCTATTAATTCAATATTGCCATATCTAGAATTTGATTCAAACTTGTCATTTTCACTTGACAAGCTTATCATATTATTGTATGTTCCTTGAAAAACAGCATCTTCAGATTTTTTAATAAATTTTGTTATAGGTCTTATATCATACTCATCAATACTTTTAGTAATATATGCGCTTTTATTGTTTAAATAATTAAACTCTTTATTATTACCAATAGTGTTGTGTGTAAAAACTGAATTTGCTCTTATAGTTGATTCTTTTAATGTATTTAATTTTTGTTTTACGTTTTTGCTTTTTTCAATTCGTGAAGTATTAAAACTTTTTTTACTAACATTAAAAATATCTTCTTCTCTGTCAGAATAACAGTAACCAGTATCTTCAGTTGTAAAATAACTGTGTGCTCTACCAAGATAATAAGCATTTATTTCATAAAATTTTTCTACATCAGATATTTCATTTATCTCTTGTAACCATATTGTTTCGCCTATTTTAATAGGAAGACCTAGATGTGAAGAAACAAATGGAATAGAAATTAAAAAATTATGTGAATTGTTGCTGTTATTACGAGATACAATCTTTACAGCAAATGCAGTCTCTGGAGGTAATTTTTTTAAAAAATTTGCGTATCCATTGCTTGATAAAACATTCGGATTAGTATTAAAAAATTTAGTCTTTATTCCAATTTTTATTAACGACTCATCTATAGAAAAAGAATTTCCAACGTCATCACCAACTATATAAAGTACTTTTGCTCTTACAAACATAAATTATCCATTTATTTGACTAAATATATCATCAGAAGATACAGCTTCATCTTTTTCTTCTTCTTTTGCAATTAATTCAGCAAGTTTTAAAATTTGATCGTTTGATTTGCTCATTCTTTCAATATATTTAGACATTATTGAACCAATATTCATATGTTCATTAACACCACCTTGCATAGAAATATATGCATCATTAAATAGTAATTTAGATTTTTCTCTATCTTCTAAAGCATTTTCATATATTTCCTTCCACAGCATTTTCTTTTTATCTTCTAAAGAATCAATTGTATCAAGAATATCAGCAAAATTTTTAATTTGATTTTCTTTTTTATCATTTTTATCCATTTTTTTTGAAATGCTATCTATTTTTTTATCATCCATTTTTATACCTCAAAACCAATCAAACATCATATCAGGACCAACAGTTTTTTTGTAGTGTTTACGTATATTAGATAAAGAAGAACTTAGTTCAGAACTATTTAAACCTGAAATCTCTCTTAAATAAACAAAAATCGCCCGCTTGTTTAAGTAATCTAAACTATCAATATTATTAAATACATGATGTATTGCATTTATACATCTTATATCTCTATCATCTTTTAATTGATTTTTTATATAATACATCATTTCGTTAATTGTATCGTGTTTTTCTTTTTTAAGCATAACTTCTTCATGAGATAGTTCTATATCAATTTCTGCTAAGCTTCTTTTCTCGTCCAACGTAAAATCTTCTGGGACATCTATACAGACATTTCTTCTGGCATTTTTTAAAAGTCTTCTTGAATTAATTGTAAGCCAGTTTTTTGCAACTACATTAAAATAACTAAATGCTTTTGTTCCATTCTCTGGATTCCACTTGTGAATTGTTTCAAACAAAAAAGCAACACAATCAGACTTTAAATGTAAAATACTTTCATTAGCAGACTTATAATTGTAAACTGAAACTAGATTATGTACTAGTTCTGTAAAGGCTGGATGTATGTGTTCGCTATACAATAAGTCTTTATTTCTTTTTGTAACACACTTTTGATATTCAACTATTTTTTCTTGTGTAACACTAGTAAAATAATAATTTCTTTTTTTTTTAGACTTAGCCTTTTTCTTGATCTGATTCGTCATCATCTTCCTTTTCTTCTTTAAATCTTAAGTCTTTTGGGCTTAATCTATTTGCGATATAAAGTATTGAAAGCTTTATATCTTTTAATTCACTAAGCATCCTTTTAATTTCTGGACTATCAAAAAACAAAGGTATTTCTAGTATACTAACTATTTTTGCATATTTTTCATCAATAATATTAAGACATTCTTCTATGGATTCTTGAATATTTATAATGATTAAAGCAAATTTCATACAAAAATAACCAAAAAAAATCGTTAAAACAAAGAATACAATACATAATATTTCTAAGTAGCTTGATGATAAATAGTCCATTTATATGTATTCCTTAAATATTTTATCGTATTTTTTGCAAACTTCTTTTTTGCAAAATTTTTTAATAATTTTTTTACTTAATTCTTTTGATATTTCTTTTATTTTATTGTAATTTTTATGGGAATATTCTAATTGTTTTTCAACACTACTTTTTTTAACTTTTGCCCATTTTGAATTTTCAATAAAAATATTATTGTCAACTTTTTCATTAGGGATAGATATCAAATCATAGTCGACTTCTAAAAAGTCTTTGTCTAAAAAGTCTAAGTGGCCTGACCAGTTGGTCGCAACAATAGGCAAACCACATCGTGCTGATTCCAGTAAAGGCAGACCATATCCTTCACCTTTTGTTAAAGTTAAATAACAATTAACTTTGTCGTGTGAATATAATGTATATAGTTCATCAATAGATAAATCTCCGTGTGTAATATATACTTTAGGATATTCAGAATTACCTTTTATTTCCTTTATTATACTACTAAAGATATCCTTAGTTTTATCTCTGTCAAGTGTTGTTGATCTTCCAATTGAAGTTTTTAATATTAAACCAACTTCTTTATTATCTTTAAAATGATTGCAAAAATATCTTAAAGTCTCAATTAAGTTTTTTCGATCACAGTTTTCACTTTCAGACGTTAGTTGACCAACTGAAAGATAGTTAAAATTTGTTTGTATGTTGTCAAGTATATTGTTTAATTTTAAACATTCATCTTTATGATCTTTATCAAAATCAGTGTGGTAATACTCTGGCACAACCATTATTTTGTTATCTAAAACTTTTCTTTGTTCAGTATTCTCAGAAGAATTTAAAACAACTTTTTTAGTAAAATTACTAGGTACTATTACCAAATCCATTGCCAACGTTTTTTCAAGCCATTGCTTTGAGCATATATCAGTCTCAACATATGCTGATACACCTACATTGTTTTTTGCCAGCAGATTATTCCACTCGTTTGGTAATTGTATATGAACAGCTAAATCATACTCATTATGTGTTATAGAATTTATATCAACAGATGCTTCTATAATGCTTCCAATTAAACCATTTTCTAATTTGTCATTAACAAACCAAGAAGTATTTCCCCAAGGCAAAATAACACAAGAAACATTAACATTCTTTAAACCCAAAAAATAATCAAATATTTGTCTACTATGATATCCGTAACCTGATATTGACAATAAAGGACCAACTATTAAAATATTTTTCAATTAAAATTCCTCCAAACAAATATTGTTTCTATTTGCTCTCCAGTTTTCTATCGTGTCTATTAATGAATCGTGCCACAAGTCTATTGTTTTTTCATAAGAAAATTCTTCGTTTGCATATTGCTTAACTTTAGCAGAAAGATTTTCTTTTGACTTACTGTCAAGAGAATACATTTTAAATATTCCAGCAGCAACGTCTTCAGCAGAAACATAGTCTTCGTATATATAAGGAACATTTTGACTTCCTACTAGATTTTTTAAAACTGGTTGGATTGCTACGCCATTTTCTGTGCCATCTTTATGGTTTATTACTTGTCTAGTAAGTCCTCCTGTTGCAACAGCAACAATTGGAGTACCAGTTTGCATTGATTCCAATGTTGACAAGCCAAAACCTTCAGCAAAACTAATATTTAATGTAATATCTGATATGTTATACATTATATTCATTTCATCAAAATCGATTTTATCAGTTGATATTGCAACATTTTTTTCAATATTAAGCATTTTAATTATTTTAGGTATATTAACACCTTCATTGTCAAAAGGATCCGTATGTACTATTAACATTGCATCTCTTTTTCCTGTTTTATCCAAAAACAACTTCCAGGCGTTTAATAAGTCACCAGGTCTTTTTCTTCTTGCGTTCCTATTTGCCCAAAACGCAACGAAACAATCTTTTTTGTCATCACCCAGCACCCTTATTTTATATTGCAGTTTTTCTTCATTAGTTATTTCATAAAAAACGTTGTCTGGAATTGCATGCGGAATAAATCTAGATTTTTTAGGAAAGTTTTCTGAACACATTTGATAAGTCAAGTAAGAATGACAATTTATTGCATCAGTTGCTTCGTACATCCAGTTGTTAAATATTGGTGTAGGCCTATTATCCCAAACGTGCCACCAAAAAATAGGACATACTTGATGTATTTCATCTTCTATTTCAAAAAGCCAATGAAAAAATCTTGGGTCTGTAAATATTATTATCGCATCAGGTTTTTCTGTAATAAGGATATTACGCATCATCTCTTTATTACCAAAACCATCTATAGGTTTTATAATGAAATCATCATTTACTTTATTTAAACCATAGTCAGTATGCTTTATTGCTGCACCTAACTGTTTAAAAGACCAACAGCCTTTTTTTATTAAACCATTTATTAAGTGTCTAGTTTGTACACCTACACCACTCGTCGAAAGTGCGTGGTCACTTAAAACTATTATCTTCTTTTTACTCAATACTTAGTCTCCTGTTTCATTTATTCTATAAACAATGCATTGTATTGTAAAATTCACAAAACATACAAGAATTTCTATTTTTAAGATATCTTTGCTGTTCAACAGTTTTTAACATACTGCTCATTAATTTTAATGATCTTTCCATAGTTTTAGGGCCTGTTGGAACTTTTATTAATTGACAAGTTTTTTCTGACTTTTTTACTTTTTTCAATAAAACAAAACCACAATTAATTTTATTTAAAGGTATGTTGTGTTTTTTTGACCAAAAATGCTTATACAACACTAGCTGTGAGGTAAAAGAAATATCTTGTTGTTTACTTCTCGACCAGCCTCTACCTGAAGATGTTTTCCAGTCTATTATCCAATACTTGTCACCTTTGCTCGTAGGAACTTTTAAAATACAGTCTATGAAGCCTTTAAACTTTTTATGATTAAACTCTATGTCTTCGAATAACTGTTCTTCTGCGTTAAACAGAGAATATCCGGGAAAGTTTTCTTCTAAGAAGTTTGGCAGTCTTTCTAGACAAGCATTTGACCAATCAATCCATTCGCTTGAACTATTATGTTTATATTTCCAACCTTGTAATGTTGCTTTGTTTTCCTGTAATATTATAAAATCATTACTATCAAAACCAAAGTCATCCCAAGTTTTTTCTATTTTTTCTTTTACAATGTTTAAGTCAACTGTACCATTTTTTAATAGATTTTCAACAGCATCGTGTATTATAGTACCATAATGAAGATGTGGTGAATCTTCAAAGGTGCCAATTTTGTCAACATATAAAAGCTTGTGACGCCAACCACAATCTTTCCACTGTTTTATTTCAGAAAAAGACACATAATTTTTTACTTTTTTGTTTAATTTATCTTCAGACATATTGCTTACTTTCATACTAATATGTCAATATTGTATTCATTATTTTTGCAAATGACAAATTTATTTTTTAATTTTTTAAATATAGAGCATCACCCCATGGATGATTTTGCCACATTTTAGTTTCGACTCTTGAGAAACCAAATGTTGAAAGAAATTCATCTATTTCATACATTAAAGCACAATTTTTATAAACATAATCAGTATTAACTTCTGTATAAATAGCCCTTGCAGACTTAAGCGTGTTTTCAGCACCTTTTAAAACAAGTAATTCAGCTCCTTGAACATCTATGTTAATAAAATCAAACTTATCTTTTATTTGAAATTCACTTATTATTGTGTCAATAGTTTTTGTAAAAAGCCTTATTTTTTTAGTAAAGAACACATCTGGAAATAAATTCTTGTGACTGCCTAAATCTAAAATAGAAGAAGATTGCTCGTTATTAGTAATATTAAAAAATATTTCCTCGTTATCTTTATCAGAAACTAGCGAATTTATAACATTTATATTGTTTTGACCTTGAAATCTTTTTTCCAATCTAGTACTGATTTCAGGATTTGCCTCAATCCATGTAATATTTTTAACTCCTACCGCTTTATATGTATTATATTCTTGACCATCGTGAGCGCCTATGTGTATTACATTTTGGGGATTTAAATTATATTTTTTTTGTATATCACTTAATTTAATTAGCATATAATATCTTTCATTTTGTAATGAATCATTAATTTATTTTGATCTTCAGTGTTTTTCCACATATCTTCTCTTATGTATTTATTTTTATTGATCATTGTCATCATAACATTAATATCGTTATTGTATAACATTTCTGGATTTAGATGATGATCTTTATATAGATTTGTACAGTAAAAATTTCTTATATTTAAAGAACATAGTGCAGCTGAAATAGAAAATGTGCCTACTCCTGATGAAGCTAAATTTTGAGCTGCCATTAAAGTTGCAAAGTCTTTCTTGATATCTGATATTTGTATTTTTACATTTTTCTTTTTTTTTAAGTAATTAATTATTGGGTTGTTATAATCTTGAGTAACTATTATTATTTCTTTATAAAGAGAAATAATTTTTTCATAAAAGCAAAGAGGATTTTGAACGTATGCTGGGTGTGGATTTTTTGTAAATATGTCACCTCCTCTTATATGAATTACTAAAGTAGAATCTGGTAGCTTTTTAAATATTGGTATATTTAAATTATTAGAAATATGTTTTAAACAGATTTCCCTTCTTAACGTATTTAATTCTTTATAATCACATTCAAAGTCTCTAATGTCATCTTTGAAATAAAAAAAACGCGAAGAAAACAAAGATTTGTTTTTTTTATCTATATAAAAATTATTTATTAGCGGGTGATAAAGAAAACTAAAGTCTATTTGATTTTTATTACAGTAATATATGGCATTAGATATCTGTTGTATATTGTTTCCTAATCTACCATACCAGTTTGTTATTAAACTCATATTTATTCTTTTTATTCTTGTATTTGATCGCTATATATTCTTCGTATACTTATAAACAGCATTAATTATTTTATTAATTTCTAAATCTTTTAATTCAGGAAATGAGGGTATTAATACACATTCTTTAGAAAGTAAACTAGAGACTTTTTCTTCTTTGAGGTTTGCATATAACTTTAAGTGTTTATGCTTAGACATTGGAAAAAACATTGGACGTGTATCGATTTCGCAATTTAGCAGAAAATCATGAATTTTTTTATAATTTTTATTTCCAACAATTCTAATACCCATCATCCAGTTTGAATGCTTTGTATTTTTTTTTATTTTTTGTATTTTTATTTTAGGCATATTACCAAATTTTTCCCTATAAGTGTCAAATATCTTGTTTTTCTTTTCAATGATTTCTGGTAATACTTCCATTTGCCCTAATAATATTGCAGCCTGAATGTTTGTCATTCTATAATTATATCCTAACTTATCATGAACATATCTTTCTTCTTTTTTTTGGCCTTGTCCTTGCGAGCTATTTATAAAGTTGTATATCTCAATATCATCTGTTATTAGAGCACCTCCCTCGCCTGACGTTATGTTTTTGTTTCCAAAAAAAGATAAAGAAGATGCCAAAGAAGCTGTACCTGATTTTAAACTACCGTGAGATCCCATAAAACCTTCACAATTATCTTCAATAATAAAGTTTTTTCCGTATTTTTCTACTAAATAAGGTGTGTCTATAGTATTTCCTAAGTTATTAACAAGACAAATAGCAGTATCTTGATCTAATGCATCTGGTAGTTTATTAATGTCAATATTCCATGTATCCAATGATGAATCTATAGGAATTAACTTAATTCCTTCGTACAAAAAAGCATTCCAGGCTGCTACATAAACATTATTGGGAACTATAACTTTTTTAATATTAGGATTTTTATACAACAATGCTTTAACTGCCATGTGTGTAGCACTTGTACCATTATTAAGTAACTGTACGTATTTAACATTTAAAATACTTTTTAGTTTTTCTGTAGCTTCTTCAATATACTTTCCTTGAGATGAAATCCAGGTTGAATCTATTGCATCGTGTGCATAAACCAATGTTTTTTTAGGTAAATATGGCTTATAAATTGGTATCATATTATGTCACACTCTAAATCAAAAAAAAGTTCTTCGTAGTTTATGTAATCAGGCATAGAAATAGTTTGATCATAACGTCTGACACCTTTTTTGAGACTAGGACTCGGATGAATATCTGGGTACATGTACAAAGAAGTATCGTTTAAAGGTATATTTATATTTTTTCTTTTTTCCCATACTTCTTTAATATAGTTTTCATATATAGGTTTAAGATAACTATTTCCAAAAGGCGGGGTAGAATAATTTTTTAATTTAAGTCTGACTCTAGTATCTCCCAACCAGGCAAAATGAAAATATGCTTGATCATTTGAATTAATATAATGACATTTGAACTGTTCTTGTATTGCACAATGACTATAAAGATTGCCGGGTTTATGTCTAGCTATTCTAGAATAAAGTCTCATCAAATTAGTATTCTTATCTGCAATTATGTGATTAAAATCTTTCCAAAAAACATAGTGCTCTAAGTCTATAGCATTAATTTCTTTTTTTTCAATAAAAATATCTTCAACTTTTTTAATTAGTGTAGAATTAAAAAATTCATCCATGTCTGTACACCAAAATACATCAATGTCATTTTTAACATACTTAGAGCCCAATGAAAACATTTTTTGTTTTTGCAAAGATCCATGCCCTAAAAATGTTTTAACTTTATTTAAACACTTTTCTTCTATTAGCAATATCTTTTTTTCTGGATCTGGATAATTTAGAATATATTCATGAGAACCATCAGTAGAATATTCGTGTGGCTCTATTCCTACGTTAAGATCATAAAATATAATTTGTTCAAAGTTCTTATACAAAAATGGTAGTTTTTGTTTTAAGAAAGGTAATTCATTATATAAAATTGAAAAATGACAGTGTTTAAGACTCATTATTCCACTTTCTTTTGTAATACAAACAAGTTATCCAATTCTAATTGAAATATCAATATGTTTTGTGTTTTCTTTGAATATACGTTCCGTTATCTAAATCTTCACCTGCAGCTGCCGAAGATGTCATTTCTATAACTTTTTCATCTATTTCATCAATTAATTGGTTTCTTTGTACGTTAAGATCACAACACTTTTTAATTGACTTATAAAGAGACTCTTTTGCCTCTTTTGATGATGTGTATTTTTTTTCAAATTCTTCAAAACTCATTCTTCTAGCTTCATATAAAAATTCTTGATTGTTCCACATTTTCATATCGATTGTAAATAATTTGTCAATTAAGCTTCCTAGTGTATCTGCCATTTTTCTTCTTTTCTTTATTTGAGAGTTAAGTTCATAAAATATGATTTATTGTTTTGATTATAGCTTCTAAAGCCAAACTTTTTATATAAATTAATTGCTGAGTGATTTTTTTTATCAACAGAAAGATTAATAATTTCTATATTAAACTCAATTGCTTTTTGTATTAATTTTTTAATTAAAATCTGTCCATATCCTTTACCTTTAAAGTCTGGACAAATACAAATACCTAGCCAAACTTTATCTTGTTCTAAATCTAAATGACAATAACCTATTATTATATTTTTATTTTTTAGAACATATGTGACAACATGATTATCCAAAGATGATAAATCTCTTGAAGAAAAATATCTAAAATAACGTAAAGAGCTTTTTGCTTGTAGTAAAAACAAATTTATTAATTTTTCTCTATTTTCATCGTTTATTAAGACAAGTTGGCTATTCATATTAATTTATATTTTATTATAAATCTTGTTATCGTATAATTTTCCAATTATTTATTAAAGAGTTAGGCCCAAAATAAACATTCCTTATATTATGTAAAAATAGTTTTTTAAATTTAGATGTTTCTGTTAAACAATCTATTAAACATAAAATGCTACTAGGCATACAGTGAATTTCTTCAGCATTTTCTAATGTATAAATCAAATCAAAAATATTAAAATCTGGACTATTTTTTATAATTTTAAGATCAGATCTGTATTTTTTTTCGTTTATGACAAACCCTCTCGTAGGATCGTCATGAACAAATATAAATCTTTCTTGACGTGGGTTCAGTGTTTTTAGTAAATTTTCTTCTTTTATAATATCTCTTTCTAGAAAAAATTTACTGTTTCTATATTGGTATGGTATATTTGCAATATAATAAAAAGCTTCTCCACAAGACATTTTTTTATCATAAAAATAATTTATATTATTAAAATACGAATTATGTCCTGGAATTATAATATTTCCATTATAGTTTGATAAAAAACTACTAGCTTCATGATACTCAGTTTCTCGATTAATTTTGTGTATTCTAATTTTTAAATTATCTCTAAAAAGTCTAGAAACATTTTTATAATTATGATAAAAACTAAATATGTCAACATTATTAAAAATTTCTGCATAATGTCGAATCATTCCGTTACACTCTATTGTATCACCTAATCCTAAATGGTGAAATATACATATATTATTTTCCACTTTGAGTCCTTGTTTTTAAAATTATTTTTATTGCATAATAAAATCAATCTATTTTTTATAATTTTGTGCTTTTTCTAAAAATTTTCTTAAATCTTCTTCAAATAGCTTTGTTGGAATATTATTTTGATCGTAAACCTGACCGACGAATTCCAATCCAGATCGTTTTTCAGGAAAAGGCTTTTTTTCAAAAAATTCATCGTTAACATATGAATAATTTTTCACCATTGGATAAATTATTTTTCTTAAAAATGTTTGGTCAAATTGCTTAAATTTTTCTTTTCTGTATTGTCCAATTAAACTATTTATATTGCGTAACATAGGACTTTTAACTCCCCACATACCAGCTAAAATTTCTATTGCATGGGCAGGATGATCTCGCATAATATGAAACATTTTATCTGACTCTAACCATTTATCAACTGCTAGTTTTTCCCTATAAGAAAGTCTAGAGTCCGTATCCCTTGAAATCATAATATCTACATCTAGATCCGCAATTGCTTCAAATCTCCAGACTGTTGAGGTCCAATCACCTTTCGAATCTTTAAAAATAATTTCTGAATTTAGCTCTTTAAGTCGGTTAATAATGTTTTCTGGGACAGAATTTTTTGCACAATAAAACCTTGGTACCCATCCGGGATAAACAGTTTTTGCTAGTTCAGCATTTTTTATTGCGCCAATAGTATATTTTGGATCATCTCCCCAAAGAGAAAAACTAATTACTTTCTTCATATAATCTTTCTATTCTAGACTGAATATTATTTTTATCATAAAAACATGAATTATTTTGTTTATCTATATTATTATCTAATTTTTCTTTTAGGTCGTTTAAGCCAGTAAATAAAATACAATTTTTATTATCTTGTATTAAATCAAAATGTCGTTTATACTCTCTTGTAACTTGCTGTAGTAAAACTCTATTACCATAAAGTACTTCAAAAGACCTCACATTAAAAGCTTCGAGAACGCCTATAGGATTTAAAATATATTTATAGGAAAGTAAATTTTTCATATACTCGTCTTCTGTAAGAGCTCTTGTGTTGTTTTTAATTACTAACAAATCTTTAAAAAAATCATCACTTTTCATCTCCTCAAGGAGTTTGTTTCTTAAAAAATACTCAGGTTTTCCAGC
>MDTB01050556.1_pt1 | contig 55052 bp, 47 predicted proteins | sample 811161 | NCBI WGS metagenome assembly MDTB01 (sample SAMN05326650, study PRJNA326480) | marine metagenome | isolation source: seawater | place: Mediterranean Sea | collected 2009 | reverse complement strand
TTGGTATTTTTATCTTACTTGAGTATTTATTATTAATAAAAAATATTATCAATAAAAAAACATCGATGAGTGAAATATTAAAAAAAAGATTACTAATAGTAGATGCCTCAAGCTTCTTGTATAGAGCATTCCATGCTATGCCCGACCTAAGAAGTGGAAATGGACATCCAACTGGGGCAATTTATGGAATTATCAATATGCTTCAAAAAGTTCGCAAAGATTGGCCATCTCAAATTGGAGCATGTATTTTTGATCCCAAAGGACCTACTTTTAGAGATGAAATTTATCCCGCTTACAAGGCAACAAGATCATCAATGCCCTCTGATTTGAAACTTCAAGTAATTCCTATTTTTGATGTTGTAAAAGCTCTTGGTTGGCCACTTATTCAACTTGATGGATTTGAAGCAGATGATGTCATCGGAACAATTGTTAGTAAAGCTGAAAAACAAGATTATGAATCAATCATCATTTCTGGAGACAAAGACCTAACGCAGTTGGTTAATAAACAAGTAACTCTTGTAGACACTATGAGCCGTCATGGAGGAAAAGGAAAAATATTCGATATCAATGAAGTAATTAATAAATTTGGAGTGCACCCAAATAAAATAATTGATTATTTAACTCTTGTAGGAGATCAAAGCGACAATATCCCCGGGGTGAAAAAAGTTGGTGCTAAAACAGCAATACGTTTAATAAAAGAGTTTGGATCCCTAGAAAAAATTTTGGATTCCATTGAAAAAATTCCCGGGACTGTCGGTAAGAATCTTTGTGATGCTAAAGATTGGATTCCTACTGGAAAGAAACTAGTAACAATTCGCAGTGATTGTCCCGGTCTAGAAAGTTTAACAAAGGATATAAATAAAAATCTTAATTGGTATCCCGTTGATAAGGAAAAATTATCAGTTCTTGGGAGAGAATTTGGTTTGTCGAGAATATTAAGAGATTTTGTAGAGCAGTCAGTAATTACATCACAAAATCTTGAAACTAATAATTTAAAAAAAATGAGTAGTATTGATTTAAAAAGTACTCCTAAAGTGCATTACCGAACTATTTTAAATGATCAGGAACTTGAAAGTTTGATAAATACAATTTCATCACATAAGATTGTCGCCTTTGATACAGAGACTACGTCTTTAAATACTCGCGAGGCATCTTTGGTTGGTATCTCATTTTCCTGGAATTATGGGAATGCCGCTTATATTCCAGTTGGTCATGTTGAGGAATTTCAAACAAAACAACTTAATTTACAATTCGTCATCAACAAACTTAAGCCATTTTTCGAAAATGATAAAATTGCAAAACTTGCTCATAATTTGAAATATGATCAACACATTTTAGAGAATTATGGGATTTTCTTGCGCGGAGATTTTCATGACACGCTTCTTCAATCATATGTTCTTGAAGCCCACAGAAGACATGATCTGGATTCTCTATCCAAAAGGCATTTAAATAGAGAAGGATTATCTTACGATGATTTAACAGGGAAGGGGAAAAAACGTATTGGGTTTGAACAAGTTGCAATCGCAAATGCTTCTCAATACTCATGTGAAGATGCAGACTTTACCTTACATCTTCACAAAACTCTTTATCCGATTTTGGAACAAAATATTTCACTTTTAAAAATTTATACTGATATAGAACTACCCTCTTTGCAAATTTTGAAGGAAATGGAATCTGTTGGTGTTTACATTGATAAGACACTTCTATTGGAACAAACTGAACATTTGGCAAAGAAAATCATTGATTTGGAAAATAATGCTTACAAACTTGCCGGAAGAACTTTTAATCTAGGATCCCCCAAGCAGATAAGCGAGGTGCTATTTGGAGACCTTGGTTACAAACCAATAAAAAAAACAGCTAGCGGTGCCCCATCAACTGATGAAAGTGTTTTAGAGCGTTTAGCAGAAAATTATCCACTACCAGTCGTATTATTAGAATGGAGAACTCTTTCAAAATTAAAGTCAACTTATACGGAAAAATTACCTAAAATGATTGACAAAAAAACCAAGAGAGTTCACACAACTTTTTCTCAGGCTACTGCTGTAACCGGAAGGCTAGCGTCAAGTGATCCTAATCTCCAGAATATTCCAATAAAAACTTATGAGGGAAGAAAAATTAGATCAGCATTTATTTCAAGTACAAACCAAAAAATTGTTTCTGCAGATTACTCGCAAATTGAGCTTAGAATAATGGCCCATTTATCCGAAGACGATTGTTTAATGAATGCATTTGAAAACAGACAAGATGTTCACTCAATAACAGCCTCAGAGATTTTTTCTGTTTCTCATAAAAAAGTCACTTCCCAACAGCGAAGAACTGCTAAGGTTATTAATTTTGGATTAATTTATGGTATGAGTGCATTTGGGCTATCAAAAAGTTTAGACATAACAATAGATTCTGCAAAAATGTACATTGATAAGTATTTTATCCGTTACCCCGGTGTTGCAGAATTTATGGAAAAAACCAAACACTTTGCAAAGATAAATGGATATGTTGAGACTGTTTTTGGTAGAAAACTTTGGTTGCCTGAAATTAATTCCCCAAATGGGCCTCGCCGGCAAGCATCTGAGAGGGCAGCAATTAATGCTCCTATGCAAGGGACTGCTGCTGATTTGATAAAATTGGCTATGATTAAAATGAGGAATCTAACTCCTAAGAAGGGATTTAAGTCTACGATGATTCTTCAAGTGCATGATGAACTAGTATTTCAAACACCAGTTAATGAGCTGGTCGATTTCAGTGAATTTGTAAAAAGTGTAATGTGCTCAGTTACAAAATTGAAAGTTCCCATAGAAGTAGATGTTGGAAGTGGGAATAATTGGGATGAAGCGCATTAAATTTGTTGAATTAATTTTTTGTAATCAATCTTTTCATTTCACAAAAGCCTTCTTCTTTTTTTACAACTGTTTCATCATTGAAGTTTGATGTTTTATACACAACCATCCTTTCGTAATTTCCATTTTTCTTGCTAATTTCTAACTCATCGTATAAAAGTAAATTTTTATCAAAATCTTCAAAATTCATATAAGGCTTTTCCCCAATTGGTGGTGGAGCATCAGCGGAGCAGGAGCCTGAGGAAAGTGATAATTACGAGTTTGGAGCAAGATACGCCAAGGGTGATTTCTTCGTTGAGGGAATAGGTTTCTTTAGTGATTTTTCAGATAAATCAGAGAACTGTTCATTGGCTTCCCCATGCAGTAACGGTGCAACTTCAGGAACTTACGTTACAGGTGAAGCTGAAATTAATGGTGTGGAATTTCAAATCGAAAATAGATTCAAAACAAACAACATGGTTATTCCAGTGAGTTTTGTCTACACATATACTGAAGCTGAAATAACAGGTAACAATAATGCCAGTGGTTATGTTTCTGGAGATTTACTTAAGGCTGTTCCTGAAACCGTGTTCAGTTTAAGGGCTGGTTTTGAACACAACTCTGGTTGGGATAATTATGCAATTTTCAAATATATAGATGAAACATGTGTGAGTACAGGGTGTAACAGGTCATCTGATGCATATGCTAAGACAGATGACTTGTTTGTGGTTGATTGGGTAAGTAGGTATGAATACTCATCCAATACTGATTTATACCTGAAAGTAACTAACGAATTTGACGAACAATCCATAATTTCTCGTGAACCTGATGGAGCTAGGCCAAACAAGCCAAGAACCGTTTCCGCAGGTGTAAGAATTGATTTCTAAAACAAGAGTTTATAGGATTTAAAGTACCAAAAATAAAAAAATACTAACAATTTGACGGTTCCGGCACTACTTCTCCAGTGAATACCGTTCGTTGATAAATTTTTTTCCCCGTAATCCCCAATACGGGTTTTTTTTTGCCGTTGGAGGGAATTGAACCCCCGACCTCTCGCTTACGAAGCGACTGCTCTACCCCTGAGCTACAACGGCCGTTTTATTGTGTCAAAGACTTTGGCAACGGAAATCTTACGTGCTCTTGAGCCCCTGGGAGTCTTCTTACTGAGGATGCACCATGCAATTTTATCTCCTCAAGTAGTGATTCAACTAATGATTCAGGAGCAGATGCACCTGCTGTAACACCAACGCTTTCACTATTTTTCAACCAGTCAGGATTCAAATCTTTAGCTCCATCAATCAAATATGCTTTTGCACCATATTTTTCTGCCACTTCTCGAAGTCTATTGCTATTTGAACTAGTAGGACTACCAACAACTAAAACCAGATCGACTTGTTTTGCCAACATTTTGACAGCATCTTGTCTATTCTGAGTTGCATAACAAATGTCACTAACTTTTGGCCCGACAATATTGGGAAATCTTTTTTTTAAGATTTTAATTATCTCAGCAGTGTCATCTGTAGACAAAGTTGTTTGAGTGACATAGGAAAGTCTTTCGGGTGAATCAACCTCCACTAAATCTGCCTGCCTTGCATCCTCAACTAAGTAAATTTTTTTATTTAGTTGACCCATGGTCCCTTCAACTTCAGGATGGCCATTATGTCCGATCATGATAATTTCAAAACCTTGTTTAGAAAGTTTTTTTACTTCAGAATGAACTTTAGTGACGAGTGGACAAGTAGCATCAAAAACATTAAACTTTCTTTTCTGAGCTTGATTTTGAACTTTAATTGAAACCCCGTGAGCACTCATTATTACCCTAGATCCTAAAGGAACGTCTTTTATTTCGTCAACAAATATTGCTCCTTTTTCTCTTAATGAACTAACGACGTGGGTGTTGTGAACTATTTCATGACGAACGTAAACTGGGGCTCCAAATCTTTCGAGTGCTCTCTCAACAATTTCAATAGCTCTTTCTACACCAGCACAAAAACCTCTTGGTTCAGCAAGAACTACTTCCAAATTTTGATTTTCTTTTTTGTTCACTTATGAAGCTTTAATTTTGTTAAAGTTAGATTTTACTTCATTGGGAAAAAATCTTACTCATAAATTTAGGTTTTTAAATATATTGATATAGACATTATAATTTAATACAATGGTGTGTTAATCATTATTATGAGGTGTTCATGTCTCGTGTATGTCAATTGACTGGTAAAAAACCATTAGTTGGAAACAATGTTTCTCACGCTAATAACAAAACTAAAAGAAGGTTTCTGCCAGGTTTACAGTACAGGCGATTTTGGCTGGAAAAGGAAAATCGATGGATCAAGCTCCGGCTGTCAAATGCTGCACTGCGAACTATTGATAAAAAAGGGATTGATGTAGTTTTGGGCGAAATGATGTCAAAGGGAAAGATTCTTTAATATGGCAAAGGGTGCAACTGAAAAAATAAAATTGGTTTCTAGTGCTGGTACTGGTCATTTTTATACAACTACAAAAAACAAACGCACTATGACTTCAAAGTTTGAGATCAAAAAATTTGACCCAAAAGCTAGAAAGCATGTCATTTACAAGGAGGCAAAAATAAAGTAACAATTTCGGGCAAGATTTTAATCGTATAAATGGGGAACGATTATGATAGACAATAGAAGAGTTTTTTTAAAGAATACTGCAGTTATCGGCTCAACGGCCCTTGCATCTGGGTACTTATCCTTAGTTTTTTGCTGATGGCCATGTAGTATCAGAAGCTTATACACAAGTCAAAGCCCTTGGTTATTTATCTGTTTCTGTTAAGGATGGGCAAGCATGTAGTAATTGTGCCTTGTATCAGGCCGATTCTGGTGATATTGGTGGATGCCCACTTTTTGGTGGGAAAAAAGTAAACAAAAATGGTTGGTGTACGGCATGGGCTAAAGCATAGTATTTGCATCATAATGCAAAATTAATGCAGTTGCACCGACAACAATACAATTTTTAACAAATCGGTTGCTTTAGTATGAAAGTTTGTATAATAGGAGCTGGTTCAATTGGAGGCATCGTTGCGGTTAGATTAAGCCATCTTTGTGATCTTACGGTAGTACTTAGAGGTGCCAATTTGTCTGCAGTAACGAGAAATGGTATCAGGTTAATAACAAAATCTGGTGAATCAAAAAAAGTAAGAGTTAAAACTGTTGAAAGCTTGGCAGGTTTATCAAAACAAGACTTGATAGTACTGTCTGTTAAAGCCCATCAAATCAAAATTCTTGTTAATGATATAAAGAAAATAATTCATAACAAAACCATAATTTTAACCATGCAAAATGGTATCCCATGGTGGTACTTTTGCAAACTTGATGGACCTTTCAACAATTATCATTTAAATAGCGTTGATCCAAAAGGATTTATCTTATCAAATATCAATTCCGATTTGATTATTGGAACTGTTATATATATGGCTTCACAAACAATAAAGCCGGGAATTATTAAATCAAATGAAGAAGAAAAAATTGCATTTGGTGAACTTGACGGATCTACTAGTGAAAGATTGAAAAAGATTTGCAACCTCTTTACTGAGGCTGGATTTAAAGCTAATTTAAAAACAGATATTCGCAGTGAAATTTGGTTAAAGCTCTGGGGTAATAGTTCCTTCAACCCTGTCTCAGCATTAACTCACAATACACTTCTTGATATATGTAAATCAAAATTTGGGAAAGAACTTATTTTAAAGATGTGTTACGAAATCCAAAAAGTTGGAGAATATTTTGGTGCCCAATTCAGTATCTCCATGGAAGAGCGAGTAGAAGTTGCTAAGAATGTTGGTCATCACAAAACATCAATGCTTCAAGATATAGAATATGGTAAAGATATAGAACTTGATGCATTGTTGGGATCAGTAATTGAGTTAGGGGAGATTGCAAAAATTCAAACCCCTCACTTAAAATCTATTTATGCATGTTGTAACTTATTACAAAATAAGATTAAAAGCACTTGTGGACGACTCAAAATTGATATTTAGTTGATTTATTTCATGAAAATCAAAAGTAATTTACTTTGAAACCACTAAATTAGTTAGCTTTGTAAAAATTAATTCAAAGAGATTTTAATAATAAATCTAAAAACTAAATTCTTACTACTATTTTATTTAGGGGAAAATTGTTAAGGCGAACAAAAATTGTTTAACAAAAAAATAGTGGTTACTTTTTTCTTTTATGTTTTACTGACGAATATCCCGATAACAACACAAGTATCAAACCAATTGTTCCTGTGATAATTTCTGGAATGTGTATTTGGACACTGGAAATCATTATTATTGCTAAAGCACCAATGGCATAATGAGCACCGTGCTCGAGATATATCAATTCATTTAATGTATCTTTTTTTACTAAGTAAATTGTTATAGATCTAACTGCCATAGCGCCCCCACCCAAGCCAAGCATAATGATAACTACATCTTTTGTGATTGCAAAAGCACCAACCACAGCATCTATGGAGAATGAAGCATCTAAAACCTCGAGATAAATGAATCCACCTATGCTCCCTTTCTTTATAGCGTCTACAGCTCCAGCACCTTTGCTTTCTAATGCTTGGCATAAAATACTAATGCTCAAGTAAGAAAGAACACCCCAGATTCCAAAAAGAATTACATCTGTTTTTTTTTCTGACGGCAAATCAGATGTGACAGATACTAGCAATAGTAAGGTAAGAGTGATAAAAATTGTTATACCTTTGAATCCCCCTAGTTTTTCTAAATTTGTTTCAAGAACTTCCACCCAAAAATTTTTTTTCTTAGTATTAATAAAAAAATCAAGAAATATTAACAATAAAAAAACACCACCGAACGCAGAAATTTGAGCATGATGATTTAAAAGAATTTCAGAATATTTTGCTGGCTCTTGAATAGCAAGATTCCAAGTTTCAATTAAACTCATACTAGTAGTTAAACCAACTATTAATAGCGGAAAAACTAATCTCATTCCAAACACTGCAATTAAAATACCAATTGTTAAAAAAAACATTTGCCATAACTTATTCCAATTTCTAAGTATTGAGGCATTCACTACTGCATTGTCGAATGAAAGCGAAATTTCAAGAATCAAAAGAATAATGAAAATCCATAAGGCTTGAAGCATTCCACTCTGTCCATCTAATTTCCATCCCCACCAACCGGCAATAATTGTTGCAAGGACGCAAACTATAATAGAGCCCCAAAAATTTTCAATAAAATCTTTTTTGAATGATGTTTCCATATTTTTTCTTAATGAATCATATAGTTCTACTTATCTTACGAAGGAGAACAAATTCTTCAGCACTTGTTGGATGAACAGCAATTGTATTGTCAAAGTCGTATTTGGTTGCTTTAATTTTAAAAAGAATTGATAAAATCTGAATTAGTTCAGGTGCTTCTGATCCGATCATGTGAATTCCTGTGATTATATCGGTTCTAGCATCAACTATAATTTTGATAAAAGTTTTAATTTTTGATTGAGTAAAAGTTTTTCTCATCGGTTTAAACTCAGTTTCGAATATATGAAATTTACGTTCGGGACTTATAATTTTCGCTTGTTCTTCTGTCATGCCAATTGTTCCAATTGAGGGGGTAGTAAAAACTGCTGATGCGATTGAATCATATTCAATAGTTAAATTTTTATTGTTAAATTCATTTTCTGCAAAAGCCCTTCCTTCAGCAATGGCAACTGGGGTTAAATTCAGTCTATTTGTGACATCACCGATAGCAAAAATATTTTTTATTGATGTGCGATTATATTTGTCAACTAAAATTTCATCCTTATCACCTAGCTTCATCCCAAGCTTATTTAAACCAAGACTTTGAGTGTTTGGATTTCGTCCAAGTGCATTTAGAATCTCAGAGAAGCTATATTTGATGTTGTTAACTTCCAAAGTAAACTGACCATCAATTTTATTTATGCTCTGTATTTTGGACAGTGAAAATAGTCTTATATTTGTATTTTTCATGATAGTTGAAATTTTTTTTCTTATATCTAAATCAAACCCTCTAAGTGGGTAATCAGATCTAAAAAAAATTGATACTTCAGATCCTAATTTATTAAAAATACAGGCAAATTCCAAGGCGATGTAACCAGAACCCAGGATTGCTAATTTTTTAGGGATGTAGGTGAGTTCAAGTATTTCATTAGATGTCATGCAATCTTTTAAGCCTGGTATAGAATGTATAGCAGGCTTACCTCCAGTAGCTATCATAATTCTTGAGGTAGTCAACTTTTTTCCGTTGATTTCTACTTTGTTTTCACTGACTATCGTAGCTTTACCTTTGAAGATTTCGACTCCACTCTCAGAAAGTAGATTTTCATAAATCTTTTCCAATCTTATGAGTTCCTTTGTTTTGTTTTCCTGCCAAATTTTCATATCAAATTGGAATTTATTGCCTGACTCGGATTTAGTTAAGTTTTTCCAACCATAAGAAGTGGCATCATTGAATGCTTCTAAAAACCCTCCTGCGTACATGAGTAGTTTTTTTGGAACACAACCTCTAATAACACATGTTCCTCCAAGTCTTGAGTACTCTACTATTGCAACCTTGGCTCCTAGTGCTGCACATCTTCTTGAGCATGCTACTCCCCCAGAACCTCCTCCAATAACTATTAAATCGTATTTCATATAAATTTTAACTTCCAAAAGATTTAATTAGTTAATATGATAAGAGAAAAAATAACTTTATGAATTTAATTGACACATTTAAATATCTGGTTGCCTTGGAGCAACATAAACATTTCAGTAGAGCTGCTCGAGCATGCCATATTACCCAACCAGCCTTGTCAAATGCAATTAAAGCGTTAGAAGATGAGCTAAATATCAAAATTGTAAATCGAGGTAGGATTTATCAGGGGCTAACGGATGAAGGAAAGAGAGTACTTAGTACCGCTTACAATGTTCTCAATGAAACCGAGGCTCTTAAGCAGGACGTAAATTTTAGAAAAGGTAATCCATCTGGAAAATTTACTCTAGGATGTGTACCAAGTGCTCTTCCGGTTGCGACTAGATTTGCTGTTTTGCTGAGTGAAAATTTCTCGGAAATTACACCTTCTGTTCGTTCAATGGCTTCACATGAAATTGAGTTAAATTTTGAAAATCACTTAATAGATTTAGCTTTTGGCTATGTCGACAGATTTGAATTAACTAGTACTGAGCATAATATAAAGCATCAATATTTTGAAAAATATTTTTTGGTCAAAGCTTTGGATAAAACACATGAGAAAACTGAGTTTCTTGATGAAATTTCTTGGCAATCTGCTTCCAAGGAGAAGCTTTGTCTCTTAACTTCTGAAATGTATAATCGTGTTCTAGTTAATCAGTTTTTTAAAACAATCGATATCGAAATTAAACCAACTCTGGAAACTGATTCAATCTTTTCACTCTTACTGTCAGTGCAAAAAAGTGCCTTTTCAACAATTCTTCCGGGACCTGTGGCACATGTCGCAAACAAATACGATGGTTTAAAGATTTCAAGATTGATAAACCCAAAAACAGAAACGTCTATGGGGCTATTGATACCGTCAAATAAACATCTGACAATCCTTCAGGAAAAAGCTCTCGAAATAGCAACTGATCCTTCTTGGGAAGTTGAACTTAAATTAATGACAATTCCATAGGGTTTATACTTATATTTGTAAAACTTAGCCAACGATTTTTTATTTTAATTAGACAGAACTTTCTAGCAGGCATAAAGTCTGCCTTATAACTAGAATAATTTACATTTACAAGTTTTTCAATTATTGGGAACGAGGGGACTAAAATTTCTATTATTGCTTCGACCAGTGCCAACGATCTTCGCAAAGAATTAAAAAAGCGAAAAAAAGGACATAAAAAACCCAAAGGCAGGCAACCTGATTCCAATTCTGTTATCGAAATCAGACGACTGCCGGGTATCAATTTTGCTAGAAAAGATTTATTAATTGAGAATCTGCATTTGTTGCAAGATAATTTTTCTGGATTAAGAAAAAGACACATGGTTGCTCTTGCATCTGAAATGAAAATTCCAATGGCTGAAGTTTATGAGGTTGCAAGTTTCTATCATCATTTCGATCTTCTTGATGATTATGATAAACCTCCTAAATTTACTGTCAGAGTATGTGATGGTATCAGCTGCGAGTTGGCAGGTTCTGAAAAATTATATGATGATTTGATTTCTGAAACTGAGGATGAAATTAAGGTTATCAAAGCACCTTGCATTGGACGTTGTGAGCAGGCACCTGCTGCAGTTGTTCATCAAAACCCTGTTCCCCATGCAACAGTAAAAAAAATACATGCATGTATAATCAGCAATCAAACTTCACACACTCTTCCATTGACAGTTACAAATAACTTTAAAGATACTCAGAATTTCATTCCTACTGATTACATTGGTAAAGGTTTACCAAGTTTATCCGAGCTAGGAACTACATCTCCTGAAGTTACCAATTTTGAGTCATATGTTAAGTTTGGTGGTTATAAGCTGCTACAAGACTTAGAGCAAAACAAAATTGATAGTTCAAAAATTATCGAAACAATGGAAAATTCTGGACTTAGGGGATTAGGAGGTGCTGGATTCCCTGCCGGCCGGAAGTGGAGAATTGTTTCCAGTTACAAAGGCCCAAGACTTATGGCAGTTAACCTTGATGAAGGTGAACCAGGAACTTTCAAGGATCGAACTTATATGGAAAGAGATCCTCACCGTTTTTTTGAGGGTATGTTAGTAGCTGCAAAGGTTGTTGGTATTGAATCGTGTTATATCTACTTAAGAGACGAATATCATGGTTGTCGTGAAATATTAGAAAGAGAAATTTCTAAGCTTTTAGGCTCTCAACTTGTCAAGCTCCCTAATATTGAAATTAGAAGAGGCGCTGGAGCTTATATTTGTGGAGAAGAATCTGCAATGATTGAGAGTATCGAAGGTAAGCGTGGTGAACCCAGAAAAAGGCCTCCTTACATTGCTGAAGTTGGTTTATTTGGAAGACCTACTCTAGAACATAACTATGAAACACTTTATTGGGTTAGAGATATTATTGAAAAAGGTGCTGAATGGTTCTCGGGTTTTGGAAAAAATAAACGCAAAGGAATTAGAAGTTACAGCGTCAGTGGTAGAGTTAAAAATCCTGGAGTAAAACTGGCACCAGCTGGAATAACCGTTCAAGAATTGATTGATGACTACTGCGGAGGGATGTTGGAGGGACATGAATTTTATGGCTATCTTCCAGGAGGTGCATCTGGTGGAATTTTACCCTCTATTATGAATGATATTCCCCTTGACTTTGATACCCTTCAACCTTACGGATGTTTTATCGGTTCTGCTGCAATTGTTGTTTTTAGCAATCAAGATAGTGCAAGAAAGGTTGCTCTTAATCTTATGAGTTTTTTCGAACATGAGAGCTGTGGACAGTGCACGCCATGTAGATTGGGTACTTCCAAAGCCAAAGGCTTAATGTCTGAGAGTTCCTGGGACAACGTTGCTCTTGATGATTTAAAGACAGTCATGGCTGATGCATCAATATGTGGCTTGGGGCAAGCAGCACCCAATCCAATTGCTTGTGTTCAAAAGTTTTTCCCTCACGAGGTCAAGTAAATGAATGCTCCAGAAAATTTTGTCAAAAATTTTTCAAAAAAAACAGTTAATCTCAAATTGAACGGAGAAAGTGTTGATGCTTTTGAAGGTGAAACAATTTTGGATCTTGCAGATAGACACAATCTGGAAGTACCTAGATTATGTTACAAAACTGGTTACAGGAATGACGGAAATTGTCGATCTTGTGTGGTAGAAATCAAAGGAGAACGGGTTCTTGCTCCAAGTTGTTGTAGGACAGTTCAAGAAGGAATGGAAGTTGAAACAAATAATGATAGATCATTAAAAAGTCAGAATTTAGTACTTGAAATGTTACTTTCGGATATGCCTAGTAGTGGGTACAAATGGGAGCATGACAATGCAGAGGTGCAACATGGTGAGCTTTCATCATGGGCAAAAAGAAAAAACGTAGTCGCAAGACAAGCATACAAGGATCACAATAGGGCTTTTGAAGAGCAGGATGATTCTCACCCAGCAATGCTTGTCAATTTATCTGCATGCATACAATGTGATAGGTGTGTTAGAGCGTGCCGAGAAGAACAGGCAAATGACGTAATTGGAGTTTCGGGTAGAGGTGCATCATCAAAAATAATTTTTGATTTAGATTCAAAAATGGGAGAAAGCACTTGCGTTGCTTGTGGTGAGTGTGTTCAAGCCTGTCCCACTGGTGCATTAATGCCTAAATCACTTGTTGGCAATCAGAAAGTTGATCGAGAAGTTGATTCTGTTTGTCCATTTTGTGGTGTTGGTTGCTTATTAACATACAAAGTTAAAGATGAAAAAATAGTAGCTGTTGATGGCAGAGATGGTCCTGCAAATCACAGTAGGTTGTGTGTTAAAGGTAGATTTGGTTTTGACTATGCCCACGACAAATCAAGGTTGACAAAACCTCTTGTGCGTAAGAAAGGTATGAAAAAGGATCCTACAATGGTTGATAGTTTAAATCATTGGAGTGAAGTTTTTAGGGAGGCTACATGGGAAGAGGCTTTAGAGCTTGCGTCAGGTGGTTTGAAGAAATTACGAGACCAGTATGGTTTTGGATCATTAGCCGGTTTAGGTTCTGCCAAAGGCAGTAATGAAGAAGCTTACTTGTTTCAAAAACTTGTAAGAACTGGCTTTAGGAACAACAACGTTGATCATTGTACTCGTTTATGTCACGCATCAAGTGTTGCCGCTTTATTAGAGGGAGTTGGATCAGGAGCTGTTAGCAATCAAGTTAGCGATGTTTCAGAGGCTGAGTTAGTAATTATAATTGGATCAAATCCGACCGAGAATCATCCAGTTGCAGCAACATGGATGAAAAATGCTGCTAATAATGGTACAAAAATAGTCTTAATTGATCCTCGCATGACTACTATTTCTAAACATGCTTGGAAGTCTTTAAAATTTAATCCAGGTAGTGACGTGTCTCTTCTAAACTCCCTATTAAACGTAATTATTCAAGAAGAATTAACTGATGAAAATTACATAAAAAATAATGTAAATAATTTTGATGATTTAAAACAAAAAGTTAAACCTTACAGCCCAGAAGTTGTTTCTAAAAAGTGCGGTATCGAACCCGAGACCATAAAAGAAGTTGCAAGAGCATATGCAAAATCCCAAGCTTCTATGATTTTGTGGGGCATGGGAGTTAGTCAGCATATTCATGGAACTGACAACGCCAGATGTTTGATAGCATTAGCTACAATAACTGGTCAAATTGGGAGGCCAGGAACAGGCTTACATCCTCTTAGAGGACAAAACAATGTCCAAGGAGCAAGTGATGCAGGTTTGATCCCAATGATGCTTCCTAATTACCAAAAAGTAGTTGATTCTGATGCACGCCAAAAGTTTGAAAAGTTTTGGAATTCTCCGCTCGACGAAAAACCTGGTTACACTGTTACAGAAATTATGGATAAAGTGTTTTCAAAAGACAATGATCCTCACAAAATTAGAGGCTTGTACATCATGGGTGAAAATCCTGCAATGAGTGATCCAAATCTTAACCATGCAAGGTCAGCTCTTGCTTGTTTAGAACTTTTAGTTGTGCAAGACATTTTTATGACTGAAACTGCTTGGTTAGCAGATGTTGTTTTGCCTGCCTCTGCATGGCCTGAAAAAACTGGAACAGTTTCGAATACTGACCGAATGGTACAAATGGGTAGAAAAGCTATAGATTGTCCTGGAGATGCCCGACAAGATCTATGGATTATTCAAGAAATGGCTAAAGGGTTAGGTCTAAAGTGGAAATATAATGGTCCTGATTCCGGAGTGGCTGAAGTTTATGATGAAATGCGTCATGCAATGAAAGACGCAATTTGGGGAATTACTTGGAAACGGTTGGAAGATGAACAAAGTGTTACTTACCCTTGTTTGGATGAAAATCTTCCAGGCGAATCAGTTGTTTTCAAGAAAGGTTTCCCAACAAAAGATGGTAAAGCAAACCTAGTTCCAGCTGATCCAATTTCGCCCAATGAAATACCAGACCTGGATTATCCTTTTGTTTTTATTACAGGTAGACAACTTGAACATTGGCACACTGGAAGTATGACAAGAAGGGCGAGCATTTTAAATGCAATTGAACCTGCTCCAACTTTTCAAATGTGCAGAAAAGATATTGAAAAACATAATCTATTTCCAGGCCAAATATGTAAACTAAGCTCTAGGAGGGGTAGTGTGATTGCCTCAATCAGACAAGATGAATCAACTCCTGAAGGAACTATATTTATGGGATTCGCTTATAGAGAAGCTGCTGCCAATTTGCTTACAAATAATGCAATTGATCCTGTTGCAAAGATTCCGGAATTCAAATATTGCGCTGTTAAAATAGTGCCCATAATAAAAAAACTTGATAGCAAAAATTAACCTAAGGATCTATTAGACCACTTTGCACAGCTATTATTGCCAACTCGGCTTGATTTTTTGCATTCAATTTTTGTTTAATATTATACAGATGCGTTCCTATTGTTCTAGGAGAAAGGTGAAGCACTTCAGCGATATTGTTTACTGACTTACCTTTTGCTAGTGACATAAATACGTCGAATTCCCTTTCCGATAATACATCAACAGGAGTTACATCTCCTCCAAACTGTTTGACTGCCATTTTTTGTGCTAAATTTGCTTCAACATACATTGAACCTGACGCTACTTGCCGTATTGCTTTAATTAACTCTTCAGCAGCTCCTCTTTTTGACAAATAACCTATAGCACCTGCCTTTAGAGCTCTCTTAGGGTGAATGGTATCCTCATGGGCAGATAAAATTAAAATTTTTGGAGAGGGAGATTTAGATAAGATTCTACCTATAGCTTCTAAACCCCCCATTCCTGGCATAGATAGATCCATTACTAGTACATCAGGTTTAGTTTCAGCACAAATTTTAATGGCATCCTCACCACTTTGAGCTTCGCCTATCACATCGATATCATTAGTGTCTTGAAGAAGCAAACGAAAACCCATTCTGACTACAGCATGATCATCAGCTAATACAATTTTAATTTTATTCATTTAAATTTTTTTTTAATCAGATAAAGTAATTTTATATACTTTTTGTCAAACTATAGGGTAATGTTGCTATAATTTCAGTCCCAATATTCGAATTAGTTTTTATTACTAATTCACCACCCAAGCTTTGCATTCTCTCTTTCATACCTCTTATTCCAAATCTATCTGGATTCTCTAACCTATTAGCTGAAATTCCAATTCCATCATCTTTAACTATCAATATTGTCTCAAGCTCTCTAGATGACTGATTTAAAGTGATTTCAATTTTTGAAGCTTTAGAGTGCTTAATGGAGTTGTTTACACATTCCTGAGCAACTCTGAAAAGCGAAATTTCGGACTCTTGTGATAAAGAAATTGATTCAGCTCTCAATATAAATTTAATGGGTTCATGAATGTTATTCCATTGCTCAACAGCTTCGGTAAGTGTCTCTCTTATACCAAACTTTTCTAATGCTATAGGTCTCAATCTTTGAATTATATTATGAATGGCATCATAAATTTGACCTGCCGCTGATACAATTGCAGTACTACTCGAGTAAGTTTTGGAATCATTTTTAACGGTCCTGTTAGCAATAGATTGTGCAATACTTTTGATTGCAGTTATGTACTGACCCAACTCATCGTGCAGTTCCAATGTTAGGGCCTTTCTTTCTTCTTCTAATTTCTGCTGTACTAGTATGCTTAATTCTCGATTTTTTTCCAATTCTTTTTGCACATTTTCAGCTTTACGTCTTTCAGATAAATCTCTAATTACAAATAAAGCACCTAAAACTTCATCATTGCTTGGTTGGATAATTGGTGATACTTGAACAAAAACTTCTACACTTAGACCTCTAATTGAGTTTCTAAAAGTTTCATAACCGGATTTACTTTTTTTTCTCTGAATTTGTTTAAGGTCATCTTCAACTTCATGAGCTAATTCTGGGGGAGAAAGTACCGTGATGTTCTCCTCCTCAAAAGAATAATCAGAAGATCCAAACAGTTTTGATGCAGCTGGATTCCAAAAGTTTATTTCTCCATTGGGATTAGTTATAAATAGGGCATCAGATGATTGCCGAATAGCCAAAGCAAGTCTGTTATTTTCTAGGTTACCTGACTCCAAAGCTACAGCCATATGATTAAATCCTTCAGTAACTGAATGGAATTCTGCTATCGGGTAATCTGGAAGTCGAGTTTTTAAATCACCCTTACTCATTTTTTTTAGAGCATCAACAATACTCTCGATAGGCAATAATGACCTACTAATTATCCAGAATACTAGAATATTTAGTAATAAAAAAAAACCAACAGCCAATATTGCCATATCTCGAACATCATCCCAAGAATCAATAATTGATCGAGAAACATTTGGAACGACTCTGACTTGAAATCCATTTCCAGGAATAATTATTGTATTAAGTTTCGGAGCGACTAATTTGGAAAACCATTCAGGAGCATATCTACCAACTTTATACTTGCTTGGTGGAGAAACATGAACAAGATCTCCCAAACTATTAATCATTTGTATTTCATGGGCACGAACTCTACCAAGGTTATCTAAAAAACCTTTCACCATCATTTGTTTATCAGAATTTGAACTATTTAATTGTGCACTGGATAAAAAAATTGTTAAAAGTTGCACGGTTACTTTTGTTCCAGTCTCTATTTCCTCGCGCACTTGTCTTTTAATATCATTGATTTGCATTATTGCAGTTGATGCTAAGAATAGAAGCATTAATAAAGTAACAAAAATATTTATCCGAAATCTCAAACTCATTTTTTTATTTCTTTTTCTACATTCTCTAGTGCAACTAATAAAGCTTCTTTAATTGCAGTTTCATAAGCTCCATGTCCCGCACCATGAACTCGAGTTATGAAAGAATTAGGTAATTTCATATATAAAAGCTCAGAAGTTTCAGGCGGGCATATGGTGTCTATTTGTCCTTGAACAATATATGTTGGCATTTCGTTTAAACAAGACAAATTTTTAAGCAATTCTCCTGGTTCTAGAAAACACTTGTTTTTTAAATAGTGTAAATGCACTTTCATACTGGCTAATATTCTATTATTTTCACCCGGATTTGTATTAGGAACTTCCTTTTTGTCTCTTTGTGTATAGGTTAACCTCATAGCTGCCTCTTCCCAATTCCGCCATTTTTTTGCATATTTGACTGCCTCCTCACGATTTGGTGAGAAAACTTGATCATAGTAATAATTTATTATTGATGATGAGTCATTTTCCTCAAAATCAATATCTGCAGTAAAACTGTTCCATTCTCTTGGCATGAAACGCCTTAATTCAAATAAAAACCAATCAATTTCACGTGAAGATGCAAAAAAAATTCCTCTTAACACCAAAGCCGATACATTTTTTGGGTAAGAAATTGCATACATTATTGCCAAAGTTGATCCCCATGACCCACCAAAAACTACCCACCTTTGGATTTTTAACTTTAATCTAAGATCTTCTATGTCATTAAGCAAAAGTTGAGTATTGTTTTCTTCGGTTTCTCCTGCTGGCTTACTAAGTCCACAACCTCTTTGATCAAAAAATACAGCAAACCATTTCTTTGGATCAAAAAAAGTTTTGCTTGTTTCACTACAACCACTACCCGGACCACCATGTAAAAAAACAACTGGAATTCCGTCGCTATTGCCAACACATTCATAATAGATTTCATGCTCAGATTTAGTTGATAAATAATTTTTTTTAATCACATTCTTATTTTGTTATAAAACTAAGTAATATTTTTAAGTGTAAACCCTAGTAAATATATTATTTTTTGCATTATTAATGATTTTCATTAATGATAATCGAGTGACTACATTGATTAGAAAATCTTGGTATGTTGCGATGATATTTCAACTAGGTTTAATTTACTAGTACGTACGTAGTTTCGATTAACATAACTAAGGAGAATTCATATGTGGACCAAGCCATCAGCTACCGATCTTCGTTTCGGTTTCGAAATCACAATGTATGTTGCTGCTAAGTAATTTACATTGGTTTAATATAATCGCCCGCGCTTGAAGTATTGTGCGGGCGAATTATTTTAAGTTAAAGGAAAAAAATGTTTATAAGAGTTTTAGGCTCTGCTGCTGGGGGAGGCTTTCCTCAATGGAATTGCAATTGTAAAAATTGTTCGAGTGTTAGAGAAGGTAAAGAAGGCTTTAAAGCCAGAACACAATCTTCCATAGCAGTCAGTTCCAATCAAGAAGATTGGTTGTTGTTTAATGCTTCGCCCGATATTCTTACGCAGTTAAAGTCTGCTGGTTTAAGATTACAACCAGCTAACAATGTTCGTGATTCGGGAATAAAATCAATTGTGCTTATGGATGCACAGATTGACCATACAACTGGACTTTTCATGTTGAGAGAATCGTCTAGTCCTCTCATTATCTATTCGACTAAAGAAGTTAAAGAGGAACTCACATCGGGAAACCCAATTTTTAATGTTCTAGATTTTTACTGTAAAGTTGATTGGGTTGAAATCGATTTAAATGAAAAAGGCTTCGTCAACGTCTCAAAGGTTAAAGATATACAATTAAAATTTATGCCATTAAAAAGCGAAGCTCCACCTTTCTCGCCCTTTAGGGGTAAGCCTAGGAGTGGTGACAATGTTGGCGTTCAAATAATTGATGCTTACACGAAAAAAAAGATTTTCTACGCTCCCGGACTTGGTTCAATCGAAGAACATTTGTTAGAACCTATGAAAGAATCAGACTTACTTCTAGTTGACGGAACCTTTTGGACTGATACTGAAATGATTGATAATGGTTTATCAAAAAAATTGGCAAGAGAGATGGGCCACAACCCACAATCAGGTCCAGGAGGAATGATTGAAGACCTATTAAGAATAAGTGGCCCAAGAAAAATATTAATTCACATTAATAATTCCAATCCAATACTCAATGAAAATTCACCTGAAAGAGCAGAACTTGTTTCCAATGAAATAGAGGTTTCTTATGATGGTATGGAAATAGAAGTTTAGCTTATGATACAAAAGGATAAAAAATGAAAAATACCGGAAATTTGCTCGATCTTGAAGATAGTATTTCAATAGACCATCATAGCGATACCAAAGCTTTGCCAATGGCTGAGTTTGAAGCTAAATTAAAAGAAAAAGGTACCAGTTATCACATTTATCATCCTTTTCACATAATGATGGCTGAAGGTAAATTAACAAAACAGCAATTGCAAGGGTGGGTCGCAAATAGGTTTTATTATCAAATTAGCATTCCGATCAAAGATGCTGCAATCCTGTCAAACTGCCCTGACCCCGATATAAGAAGAGAATGGATTCAGAGAATTCTTGATCACGATGGTTTTGATGATGATCCAGGTGGCATAGAGGCATGGATAGGTTTAGGTCAAGCAGTTGGTTTGAGTAGAGATCAAATAGTTAGTTTAGAGTTAGTCGCTCCTGCAGCTAGATTTGCAGTTGATGCTTATGTAAATTTCGCCAAAAAAACAAGCTGGCAGGAAGCAATAGCATCAAGTTTGACTGAGTTATTTGCTCCTCACATCCACCAACAAAGATTAGATACCTGGCCGGAAAAGTATCCTTGGGTCGACCCTGAAGGAATGAAATATTTTAAATACAGACTGACTCAAGCAAGAAGGGATGTTCAGCATGGTCTGGAGGTTACAAAAAGTTTTTTTAGTAGGTCCAAGACTTTGCAGGATCGAGCATTAGAAATTTTACAATTTAAACTTGACGTTTTATGGGCCCTTGCAGATGCTATCATGCTACAACAATGCGAAATTAAAGTTACTGGTCCTAGGAAAACAGATTAGAATGATTTCAGATAAGACTATATTTAAAATTTCAAAATTGTTTAGGTTGCAATGGGAACCGGCACAAAATGCTCATGTTCTTCTTTATCCAGAGGGTATGGTGAAACTTAATGATAGTGCTGGAGAAATTATGAGTCGTATCGATGGAGAAAAAAATTTAAACCAGATCATAGGCGACATTGAATCACACTTTAAAACTGAAGGATTACGTGATGATGTAGTCTCTTTTATTGAAATTGCTTTAAACCAAGGATGGATCAAAAGTGAAGTCGAGTGAAAAAACCAAACAAAAAAACGTTACTCCCCCGTTGTGGCTACTCGCTGAAATAACTTACAGATGTCCACTAAATTGCGTATTTTGTTATAACCCTATTGACTACGCTAAACAACATAATGAACTAACCACCGATGAATGGATTAAAGTTTTAAGAGATGGAAGAAAAATGGGGGCTGCCCAACTGGGTTTATCAGGTGGTGAACCTCTATTAAGAAATGATCTTGAGGATATAGTTGGTGAAGCTCGAAAACTTGGATACTACATCAATTTGTTAACCTCCGGTATTGGATTGACTGAAAAAAGGATCAGTGATCTCAAAACGGCTGGCCTTGATCATATTCAACTGTCTTTCCAAGATAGCACAAAAAAAATGAATGATTTTTTGTCAAGCACTAAAACTTTTGACTTAAAAAATAAGGCTGCTGCTCTTATAAAGAAGTATGACTACCCCATGGTACTTAATTGTGTTTTACATCGTTTAAATATTGATCACATTGAGCAAATTTTAAACATGGCTGAGGCTATGGGAGCAGAGTTTGTTGAGCTTGCCAATACACAATTTTATTCTTGGGGAATGTTGAACAGAGATCAACTTCTTCCTACTCAAAAACAATTAAAAAATGCTGAAAAAATTACTCATAAGTTTCGTGATCGTTTAGGGAATAAGATGAAACTATTTTTCATAATGCCAGATTACTATAGTACAAGACCAAAGAAATGTATGAATGGTTGGGGAAATGTTTTTGTAACTGTTCAAGCTGATGGAACAGTTTTGCCTTGTCATGTAGCTTCAATGTTGCCAGGAATAAATTTTGATTCTGTTAGAGAAAAATCTTTAGAGTGGATTTGGTATGACTCACCAGGATTTAATAAATTTAGAGGTGATGATTGGATGAAGGAACCTTGCAGAAGTTGTCCTGAAAAAGAAAACGATTTAGGAGGGTGTCGGTGCCAAGCATTTATGTTAACTGGTGATCCTTATGAAACAGATCCCGTTTGTGATAAAAGCCCAAAACATTACTTGATTGAGGAGGCAGTGTCTGCATCTCAAAAACCGGCCAATTATGAAAAACCTATTGTATTTAGAACTGATAGTGACTCTCGTGAATTAATGCACAAAAGAGACAAAGGGGGATTGAAAGTTGAGACTTCAAGGTTACTAGAAAAAGAATCTAAACCCTCAAAAGATAAAAGTAGAGTAGGAATACTATAAAGTTCTCTCCAGGGAACTTTTCTTACCCATGCACCAACTTGCTGTAAAAACTAAGAATCTTAAGAAAAGTTACGGTAATTTTGATGCCATTTCGGGTTTGGATTTAAATATTGATGCTGGCGAATTTTTTGGATTGTTAGGTCCTAATGGTGCCGGAAAGACTACAAGCATACACATGATGTCTTCACTCATAAAACCAACTAACGGTTATGCCAAGATTTTTGGACTAGATGTAACACAACAACCAGTTGAGGTTAGAAGAAATATCGGGTTAGTTTTTCAGGATTCAGTATTGGATCGTCAACTTTCTGTTTGGGAAAATTTAAGATTTGCTGGTTTGCTTCATAATTTAAACTTCAATACTATTAAGAATAGAGCCAATTACCTGTTGGAATTATTTGGTATATTTCACAAAAAAAATTCCCCTGTGGTGTCACTCTCTGGTGGACAAAGAAGAGTAATAGATATTGCTCGTGGTGTAATGCACGAGCCAAAAATTCTTTTTTTGGATGAACCAACTATTGGTTTGGATCTTCCAACTAGAAGAAATATATGGAGACATATTCATCAATTGAGAGCCAAAACTGGGATGACTGTTTTGTTAACCACTCATTATCTTGAGGAGGCTGAATCTTGTAATAGAGTGGCTTTTTTAAAGAATGGAAACATAGTTTTAAACGGAAACCCTAGAGAATTAGTAAGTCAACTGGCATGTGAAATTATTGAGATAGAAACATCTGAACCTGAAAGAGTTGCTGAAATTACTAAGGATCTGCTGGGAGTTGCTTTAATTGAGTTTGAAACACTTTTTTTTAAGTTGGAGAAAAAAAATAATTTTAATTCAGCAGAAATACTTAGTAATTTAAAAAAAGAATTAGGTTTAAAAGTGAAAAGAGTTTTAGTACGTCAACCAAATCTCAATGATGTTTTTTTATGGGTTAATTCAAAATGATTTTTAAACCTGTTTATGCTGTTATTGAAAGAGATTTAGTCAAACTTTTTAGACAAAAAGGTCGTTTTTTTTCATCTTTAGTTCGACCGCTTATCTGGCTTTTTGTAATTGGAGCAGGTTTCGAGGCCTTATATGATTCAACGAGTAACGGATATAGATCATTTTTAATTCCAGGTGTTTTAGGAATGTCAATTTTGTTTGGAGCACTTTTAGGGGCCTTATCCACTGTGTATGAGAAGGAGTCGGGCATCATGAAAATGATGATAGTTGCCCCTTTTAGTCATTACTGGATTGTTTTTGCAAAGATGAGTGCAGCTGCAGTTTCAGCTTGTGTTCAAGTCGCTTTTCTTGTGGTTGTTTTAATAATTCTTGGTGATATTGGATTTAGCATAAATTGGATTTTGTTGATTGCTAGCATGCTTATATTGTCATTTACATGCGCCGGGATTGGGATGTTAGTTGCAGCATTTTCAAAAACACTGGACAATTTCGCAGCGATTATGAATTTTGTTATTTTTCCTGTGTTCTTTTTATCAGGTTCGTTATATCCTGTCTCAAATCTTCCAGGTTTACTTGGTATTATAGCCAAAATAAATCCTTACACCTACGGTGTTGATTTATTAAAGCATTCAATTAACGTTCCAAGCGGCGAAAGTGCTGATTTTTCAATTGAGAAAGATATAACTGTGTTGATTTTGTTTACAGTTAGTGCATTTTTTGTAAGTAGTTGGAGGTTCTCTAGAGAAGGAGCCAGTAATGTTTGGTTTTCGAGTTCAAAAAAAAAATAAGTTAAATACCTCCGGCTCTTTTAAGAGTCGCCATATAGTTATATCCACCTAATTTAGGTTGATAGTTCAACACACATTTTTTATTAAATTCTAAATTTTTAACACATTCTGGTTTTGGAAAAACTTCGAATAGATTCAAAAATTTTAACGTTGGTGATTTAAATATTCCAGGCCAATATTTGAAGTCACCAAAATCAACTATGTGAATAGTTCCACCAGGAGGCATTTGATCAAGACAATTTTCAAGAATTTGTTCAGGTTTTTGCATCATCGACAATGAGTATGAAAATAACATCCTGTCTATTTTCTGACCAAATTGATAATTACCCGCAAGCCCGTGAATCAGGGTAACTTGGTTAGATAGTTTTTCTCGTTTAATTTTTTTACTAGCAACTTCAAGCATCAACGCAGATGCATCCAGTCCAATAAGTTTAGTATTTTGGTATCTTCTTGCAAGGTAAATTAGGTTTCTAGCAGTTCCACATCCAACTTCGCATATTGTTTCATTTAATTTTGGATGTAAACTATCCATCAATTCATTTCTTCCGAAAAGGAAAGTCGGTCTGGTTAAATCATAAAAGTGCCTCGTTGTCCTGTATAGAGAGTCCATCTTTTCTTTATGGTCAATTTTATCGTCACTCATTTTTTTTAAATTAGTTACATGAAAATTTTTTCATCATATTTTTAAATGTTTAAATAGAAATAAATAGCAATTTCATTTTTTTATGTAGAGATGAAAACCACCATAAATAGCAGAACGATCCTTTTGATATAGTTTTCTACTCTTCTCCTCATTATAATCCCAATGAGTTAAAATTTCATTCTTAAGTCTGTTGATTAAAATTGATTTCTCTCCTGCAGTTCTGAAGATAACTCTTGCTCCCAGCTTTGCAGTTCTATGAATTTGCACCCATAACTCAAGAAGTTGTTTATCAGACATCCAGTCTTGAGCATCAAGTAGAACAAATGCATCAACACTTTTGCTCTCTCGAGCTGAAAGGTACTCAGTGAAAGTTTTTTGAAAAAGGGTAATGTTATGAATTCTGTTTTTGATGTTTGAGAAGTGTTTCTTATTTAAATATCTGGGTATTGCGATTTTATTTTTTGTATCGTATCCACGCCCAAATGCTTGCCAGGCAAAATAATTTTCTTTTATGTCAAAATTACATGCAAGTCTTTTAAGTCTCTCTTCTAGAACAGTTGATATGCTGTCATTATGCCCTTTTAATTTATGAAATTGAGCAGCGGGAATACCCAAACCAAAGAAGATAATTGGAAATTTGGTAATCCACTTTATAAGTGGATACTTCATTATTTTTCCATAAGAAGATTCATATATATATCGTTGTTCGTCTTGTGATGAAGCAGATAAGATTTTTTTCGGATCTTCTCCAAGTAATTTAAATAAAAAATGGGTTAATCCAATAAACTTACCAAGAGCACCGTATTTATAAAAATTTTGGGAGAAAACATCAATCCTTCTTTTGATGGGCAAACGTTTTTCCCAATAATATCTTGTATCCTTATCTAGTTTTTTTGAAATATATTTATCGTAAAGGATGATATTTTTTTTTTTGTTTGCCTCACCAAAAAAACTAAAAAAATCTTGATAATCATCAAGATTTCTAATTGCATTTATTTTTAATTGATTAAGAGCAAGGTGGGCTCTACTCAAGTCAAGGCCAGAAATTTTAATTGGAGCAACAGACAACATATTTAATAAATTACAGCCACCTGAAGCTATTGCAACAACCTCCTCATTTGCGGTTAAATTCAAAGCCGTAATGTCTACTTCAGGATCTTCCCATATTTGGGGGTATATCAAAATGTTATCAAACATTTTAGCAAAGATATTATCTAGTATTCTGCGAGTTTTTCCATTATTAGTTGAGTTTTCAGACACTGCAATACTAGCTATTTTATCCGGGTTCATATAACTGAAAATTTAAGAAAATATTAATTAAATATAATTTAAGGTGTATATATTCAAAATACACTAAAAAACATAATTTTAATTTATTTACATAGCATAATTTTAAAAAAATAACTGACATGTTGCAATTATTTTGTCGAACTAAAATGGTCTACAAAAAATGAAATGTTAAAATCGAGATTAAAACGCCACTTTGAATTAAGAATAATGGCAAACGCTTGATATAATTTGGCTGAATTCTTGGGGTATTAAATTTGTATTTTCTGCTAAAATATTTTATCCCAATTGGTGTAAGGAAAGAAGTATTGTGAATACAAAAACATACAAAAATTATGAACCAGGTTATATCAATACTCAGTGTAGAAATTGTAGGAAGCAATAAGGGAACGAAAACAAAGCAAATTTCCAACCAGCCAAAGAAGAATTGAAGAATAAAAATAATTACTAGTATTAAGAATAATAGTATTTTATTGTCATTTGAAATTACTAAAATATTGCTGATTAAAAAATCATCTCCTCCAACTGAAGTAAATGTTTTTAAAAAAACCTGTGCACAAACAAACGAAAAGAAAATAATTGAAGTCAGAAATGCTGTTTGCTTGAAACTTGACAATAAAACAGCTTTATATTGATCTTTTTTTGTAAAAAATATTAAAATTGTAGTTAAAACTATCCCAATACTTAGCCCCTCTGGTATTGTCACAATTCGATAAACAACTCCAAAAACAAATGTTGGAAAAAAAATATTTAGAAATACAACTTTCCAAAAAAATGAATTTTCTTTAGTTTTCTGATTTGCAAAAAATTCCATTGAATAAGCATTTTCCCTATTAATTTTTATAATTAAATATAGAAGACAAAAAATTGCATATAAAAATGCCGGTCCAATAATTGTGGAAAAGAGACTTATCTCATCAACTCCAGTTGAATTTATAAAAATAAGTAAAAGTAAACTGGGTGGAAAAACAGAAACTGATATTAATTGCACCGACAAAAAAAGATCTGAATCAGGTTTTTTTTTGTAAATTTTTTTTAAATTTGATTGAAAGGCAAGTTTGTGATTGTAACCCGTACCACCAACAAGACCAGTAACGACAGAATTTATGGGAATTATCAAGATAAATGCTGATAGTTGTCTCCACTTTTTCCTAATTTTTTTCCATGATAGGATTATTTCATCAATACCTATAAAGTTTTTGAAAAGACTTGATATAAAAATTGCTAGGGGAATGCTTAACCAATTTTGATCATAAAGAGCCTTGAATATTTGAGAGGGTATAGGTAAAAAGAGATCGTATCCAATTGTATAAATTCCGAAAAACAGTCCAACAATTGCGATGTTCGTACTTGGTGATAATCCTACAATTGTCATCAATACAATCGAGCTTAACATCAAGCTCGGAATCAAATGATTTTCAAACATATTCTATTTCTATTTTTTTTTTGAGAATGGGAGTAATGAGTTTTTAAGAACTTTTGCTGAGTAAAAACAATTTATAATTATCCATGATATAAGCAATAATTTCCCTAACAAAGAGTATTTCCAGTAAGAATTCGCAACAAAAATAGTCCCAAACTTAGCCTCGTAGTAAATCATTTCAATAGTGAATAGTGAGATAAATAAAAATATAATTAAAGCTATCATACAATTTGCAATTCTTAGAATTACGTATATCCAGTGCCAATAGTTGAAGCTTCTTGAAACTGGCACATGCCTAACGTGGATTATTTGTTCGATGAAAGATGATGAATTGAAAATTAAAATTACTGCGAAACTCAAAGCTACCAATTCATCTGTAGGTATAGGCAAGTTAAATAAATATTCACCTAACATTTTTTTTATAAAAAATAACATAGCCATAATAGGTATACAAAAAGCTAAAGTTAAGTCAGTTGCCACTCGTAAAATTTTAATTTTTTTTTTATTCAATTTATACCCAGCATTATTTTGTAAATTTACGTGCGAGGTAAAACCACTCATTTCCAGGGGTAGCATTTTTATTTGGAAACAAAATATAACAATCTTCCGGAGCCAATATTCTTACTCCATTTTTTCTTGAAGCAATTTCAGCATCCTTTTTTAGGAAATCAAAGTTTTTCCATTGGTCAAGTAAAAAATCACTGATATTTTGTTTGTCATAAACCTCAAAAAGTGACACATATCTGACATCATCGTTTTTTGATTTTGAAGTTTTACTTTTAATCATTCCAAGTCCAGTTAACACGCCTAAAATAGCGTTAAATGCAAATTTCTCGCTCATTGGATCACGATGTTGTCCGCACTCAAGTGTCACTGCTATTGCCCCCTTTTCTCTTGAGAATTCTGTTGTACCTACACCATATTTAGGGTCTAAATTTGAGATTTTATTAAAATTACCGTCGTTTGACTTTTCTTTAACTCTTCTGCTGACACCTCTTTCATATGTTTCAGTCCAATTTCCAACAACAGTGCTTACACCCAACCACCCAGCTAAAGTTTTTTCGTAAACAGTTTTTATTTCACCAGTGAAATTTAATTCTATTGAATGGTCCTTGTCGACTGATTTAATCAATGCAAAAGGATGTTTACCAACTTTGAATGAGTGCAAATCTAAAATAACTTCATGATTACTTAAAATAGGGCAAAGTACATTATTTAAATGGTCTTCAAAATCTTGTGGGTTAGATTTAGGATAAAAATTTCTATTCAGATTTCTCTCACCATTTCTGGTATTTAAACTTGCTGCTAATGGATTTGAAACTGGTATCATGGTTAAATTTCCAGATAAAATGGTAATATTATTGTTTATTAAGAATTCATTAATTTTTTTTATGGCTTTACTTCCACAGTTTTCATCGCCGTGTATGCCTCCTAAAACTAGTACAGATGGGCCTTTTTGGAGACCGAAAAAAGTATAGGATTCTATATGCTGAGGATTTATCATTGAGTTTTTTCTCACAAGTTTTAAATAAAATTAATTTACGACATGCAATGTTCAAATTCTATTTTAGAATTGTAATCAGGGTTTATATCTTTTTGTAACTCAATTTATAAGAAAAAAAATTATGACATGGAGACTTAGGTGTTATGAATATTCATGAGTATCAAGCAAAAGAATTACTGGCAAGATTTGGAGTAACCGTTCCGCAGGGTCGCGTTGCTTACACACCAGAGCAAGCCTCATTTGCTGCTAGTGAATTGGGTGGTTGGCATTGGGCAGTCAAAGCACAAATTCATTCAGGAGCAAGAGGTAAAGCTGGCGGAGTGGTGCTATGTCGCACTTACGATGAAGTTCAAGAAGCCGCCTCAACTTTAATTGGGCAAAGATTAGTCACTCATCAAACTGGACCAGAGGGCCTTCTTTGTGAAAGAGTTTACGTTGAGGTTGCAGAACCATTTGTTAGAGAACTTTATTTAGGCATTGTTCTTGATAGAAAAGCAGAGAGAATTAGAGTCATTGCTTCCACAGAAGGAGGGGTGGAAATTGAAGAATTAGCTGAGAGTTCACCAGAAAAGATTATGCAAGTTACAGTCGAACCTGCAGTTGGTTTTCAAAAATTTCAGGCTAGAGAACTTGCTTTTGAATTAGGATTAACCATTAAACAAGTCCAAAGGGCTGTTGGAATAATGATGGGCGCATACAGGGCTTTCAGAGATAAAGATGCAGAAATGCTTGAAATCAATCCCATGGTTGTTACCAAAGATGACAGAGTAATTGCACTTGATGCAAAGATGTCTTTTGACGACAATGCGCTTTTTAGGTTGCCTGATATTTCTGAAATGAAAGATCTAGCACAGGAAGATCCCAGAGAAGCAGAGGCAAGTCAACAAAGTCTGAACTATGTAGGACTTGAGGGAAATATAGGTTGTATAGTCAATGGAGCAGGCTTAGCAATGGCAACAATGGACACTATTAAATATGCTGGTGGAAATCCTGCAAATTTTCTTGACGTAGGAGGAGGTGCGTCCCCTGAAAGAGTTGCAAACGCTTTCAAGTTAGTTTTGTCTGACAGTAATGTTTCTGTAATTTTAGTAAATATTTTTGCGGGTATAAATCGATGTGACTGGGTTGCAAAAGGTGTAGTTGAAGCTGCTAAAAATTTGAAAGTACCACTTATCGTAAGATTAGCTGGCACTAATCATGTTGAGGGGCAAAAAATTATTGATGAATCAGGATTACCAATTATTGGAGCCGAGACACTTATAGACGCCTGTAACAAGGCTGTTGAAGCCGTTAACTAATACAAACTTTAATAAGGGTTCAGGAAAACTTATGAGTATTTTGATTGATGAAAAAACTCCAATAATTGTGCAGGGTTTTACAGGAGATAAAGCTAGTTTTCACGCCGATGAAATGATTAAATATGGTTCAAATGTTGTTGGAGGAGTCACGCCAGGTAAAGGAGGTATGACACATCTAGAAAGACCAGTATTTAATACTGTTAAAGATGCTGTGAGAGAGACTCAAGCAACAGCTAGTTTAGCGTTTGTTCCTCCAACATATGCCGCAGATGCACTGATGGAGGCTGCGGACGCCGGATTAAAACTGGTATGTATTATTACTGATGGGATACCTTCGCAAGATATGATGAGAGTAAAACGGTTTCTTATGAGATACCCAAAAAATAAGAGAACGACTGTAGTTGGACCTAATTGTGCTGGTATTATATCTCCAGGCAAATCCATGCTGGGCATAATGCCCGGTCATATTTACTCAAAAGGTTCCATTGGTATTGTTTCAAGATCCGGTACATTAGGTTATGAGGCTGCTGACCAGTTGAACAAAATTGGTCTTGGCGTATCTACGTCTGTTGGTATCGGTGGGGATCCTATCAACGGATCATCTTTTTTAGACCACATGGAAAAATTCAATGAGGATCCAGATACTGATGCAGTTATTATGATTGGTGAAATTGGAGGGCCACAAGAATCTGAAGCCGCCCAATGGGTAAATAAAAATATGAAAAAACCAGTCATTGGATATGTTGCTGGACTTACGGCTCCAAAGGGTAGGAGAATGGGTCACGCCGGTGCGATTATTTCCAAAGCTGGAGACTCGGCTGCAGAAAAATCAGAAACTATGAAGTCTCTCGGCCTTACAGTTGCACCTAGTGCAAATGACCTTGGAAAAGCAGTGATTCAGGCTTTAGGCAATTAATCTTTTTTCGGAGATAATATGAGTTTTTATTCAGTTGAACAAGCAAAACCACGTTTGCATCGGTCAGAATTAGCTGTCCCAGGGTCAAGACCTGAACTATTTGAAAAAGCTTCCACTTCAAAGTCTGATGTTATTTTTTTAGACTGTGAGGATGCAGTAGCTCCAGATGAAAAAGTTCAAGCTAGATTAAATATTATTAAATCTTTAAACGAGACGGATTGGGGTAATAAAACCATGATGGTTAGGATTAATGGTCTAGATACTCATTATATGTATAAAGATGTAGTTGATATAGTGGAGGCATGCCCCAGACTTGATATGCTTTTAATTCCCAAAGTAGGTGTTCCTCAAGACATATACGCTTTAGACATGTTGTGCACACAAATTGAAGATTCAGTTGGACGTGATAATCGGCTTGGTTTTGAAGTGTTAATTGAAACAGCTTTGGGTATGGCTAATGTAGAAGAAATAGCTAAATCATCTAAAAGATTAGAAGCAATGAGTTTTGGAGTGGCTGACTATGCAGCATCTACTCGTGCAAGAACAACTGTCATTGGAGGTGTAAATGCTGACAGTACTGTATTATCTGATCTTGATGAAAATGGAAATAGACAGTCACATTGGACTGATCCTTGGCATGCTGCTCAAACAAGGATGATGGTTGCTTGTAGGGCATATGGGTTGAGACCCATTGACGGCCCATTTGGTGATTTTGGTGACAAAGATGGTTACCTGTCTGCTGCCAAACGCTGTGCAGTCTTGGGTTATGAGGGAAAGTGGGCTATTCATCCATCTCAAATTCAGCTTGCAAATTCCGTTTTTACACCTTCAAAAGAAGAAGTAAAAAAAGCGGAGAGAATAATTACTGCCATGGATGAAGCTTCAAAAGCCGGCAAAGGGGCTGTTTCACTTGACGGGAGATTGATAGATATTGCATCGATAAGGATGGCAGAATCTTTATTAGCGAAATCGAAGCTTTGTAAATAAATTACAAATTAATCCACTGATTTCATACCGGTATGTGCTGTGAGTAATTTAACGACTAAGAATTTTGATTGTATTTCGTAATTTTTACTAGTGATTTACCACCCTCCAGTAGTGCAAAGTAAAATGTTGAAGAACCTGCTCCGAAGACAGCTCCTAAAACAAAAATTTGTATTTCATTCATAGATTTATTCTTGTAGTGTTTGTTTTGTCAACAAACCATAATTTAAACAGTATAATATTCATACTTTAGTATAATTTAATAAAATTAGCAAGGTGAATAACTAAATAAGATCCACTTCCTTTTACTTATTTATTATATCAATTACTAAATTAGAATTTAACTTCAATAAAAAATAATCTATGCATAACAACTTTCAAGACTACATTAGTCCAAATGGGTACAAAAAGTTAAAAAAAGAATTATTGAAATTAATCTCAGAGGATAGACCTAAAATTGTTGAGGTCGTCTCTTGGGCAGCTAAGAACGGTGATCGATCGGAAAATGGCGACTACATTTATGGAAAAAAAAGACTTCGTGAAATTGACAGAAAAATAAGATTTTTAACAATAAGCATTGAAAATTTACAGGTTGTAGATCCGCTGGATCAGTTTGGAAACAATCAAATTTTTTTTGGAGCCAAAGTCGAATTTCTAAGAAATAAAAAAAACAGAGAAACTATTGTAATAGTTGGAACTCAAGAAACGAATCTTGATAGGGGTCACATTAGTTGGAATTCTCCAATTGCAAAAGCCGTCATGAAAAAAAAGTCAGGAGATACAATCGAAGTTATAACTCCAGCGGGCCTTCAAGAAATAAAAATTTTGTCTGTTTCTTACAAGGTAATTGAAAATTAATTTAACTAATTTTTCCATTTTATTGAGCAACCAATTGAAGGAAACTGTTCTATCGGTCCATTCCCTGATATGGAAATAAGTTTCATAGCTTCATAAAGTTCCCTTTTAAAGGTTTTTAAGTTTTGTTTACTCCCATCAGAGTCTAATCTTCCTCTATATTGCAATTTACCGAATTTATTCAATCCAAAAAAATCCGGGGTACATATAGCATTAAAAGATTTGGCAACTTTTTGATCTTCGTCATGTAAGTAAGGAAAAACTAATTTATGCTGTTTATCAAAAATCCTCATGTTATCAAATGAGTCTTCTGGATAAGTTTCACTGTCATTTGAGCAAATAGCAATACTGTATATACCTTTTTCTTTTAGATCATCACATTCACGTACGATTTTTTTTATTATTGCTTTAACGTATGGGCAGTGATTGCAGATAAACATAATCAAAACACCTTTGCAGTTATTTTGCATTAGGATGTTTTTGAGAGAGATTTTTTCACCTTTCGTTGATTTCAAATCAAAATTAGGTGCATCCCAGTTAAATTGACATATTTCCGAGCTTTTTGGCATGAAGATTATATTAGGACTTTCCCTTATATAGGGCAACCCCTGATGTGAATTTTTCCTCATTTAGATATATTAAATACAAGTCAATAGCATTTTTTTTTGGCGAAATTTAGTTTTTTCTTACAACCTATCATGGGAGAACTCATGAAATTTAAGTTAAATGCAATTTGTGCCGCTGTTGCGGTCACAGTAGCTGCTCCAGCTGTTGTGCATGCTAATAGTTCACTTGGTAAATTAATGAACAACCCAAAGAACTGGGCTGCTCAGTCAGGTGATTTCTTTAATCAGCGTCACACAAAGTTAAAGCAGATTACAAAATCTAATGTTAACAAATTACAAATGGCTTGGTCCTTCTCTACTGGCGTTTTACGTGGCCACGAAGGCGGTCCATTGGTAATTGGAGACACTCTGTATGTTCACTCTGCTTTCCCTAATAAAGTGTTTGCGATTAATCTTGCTGACCAAACTATTAAGTGGAAGTATGAGCCTAAGCAGGATCCTTCAGTTATTCCTGTAATGTGTTGTGATACTGTTAACCGTGGTTTAGCTTATGCTGAGGGTAAAATTTTCCTCCAACAAGCTGACACAACTTTAGTAGCTCTTAACGCTAAGAGTGGTAAAGTTATTTGGTCTCAAAAAAACGGTAATCCTAAAGTTGGTTCAACCAATACTAATGCTCCTCACGTCTTCAAAGACAAAGTATTCACCGGTATATCAGGTGGTGAGTTTGGAGTTCAAGGATTCGTAGCTGCTTACGACATTAATTCAGGTAAGAGACAGTGGAAAGCTTACTCAGTTGGTCCTGACGATCAAATTATGTTTGATCCAAAGAGAACAATGGCTTGGAACAATGGAAAAATGCGTCCAGTCGGAAAAAATTCTTCAACAAAGACTTGGCAAGGTGACCAGTGGAAAATTGGTGGTGGAACAACATGGGGATGGTACTCCTATGACCCTAAGTTGAACCTAATGTATTATGGTTCAGGTAACCCATCAACTTGGAATCCTAAACAGCGTCCAGGTGATAATAAGTGGTCGATGACCATTTTTGCTCGTGACGTTGATACTGGTGTCGCCAAGTGGGCCTATCAAATGACTCCTCATGATGAGTGGGACTATGATGGCATCAATGAAGTACCTTTGTTTGATGGAAAAGACAAAAACGGCAAGAAGCGTGGAATGTTAGCGCACTTTGACCGCAATGGTTTTGCATACACACTTGATCGTAAAACTGGTGAACTTTTAGTAGCCGAGAAGTTCGACCCTGCTGTCAACTGGGCCACCCACGTCGACATGAATTCTGGTCGTCCACAGGTATTAGCTAAATATTCAACACACATCCAGGGTGAAGATGTAAACAGTAAAGGCATTTGCCCAGCAGCTTTGGGTTCAAAAGACCAACAGCCTGTTTCATTTGATCCAGCAACTGGTTATTTCTTAGTTCCTACAAATCATGTTTGTATGGATTATGAGCCATTCCGTGTTGAGTACACAGCTGGTCAACCTTATGTAGGTGCCACTCTTTCAATGTTCCCTGCACCAAATAGTCATGGTGGAATGGGTAACGTTATCGCGTGGAATCCGATTCAAGGTAAGATTGAATGGTCTATTCCTGAGAAGTTCTCAGTATGGGCTGGTACTATGACAACTGCTACTGGCGTTGGCTTCTATGCTACACTCGACGCTCGTTTAAAAGCTGTCGACGTTAAGTCAGGTAAGGTTCTTTGGACTTCACCAAAACTTCCATCTGGTTCAATTGGTAATGTTCACAGTTGGGAGCATCGTGGCAAGCAATACATTGGTATTTTAACTGGTATTGGTGGTTGGGCCGGAATTGGTCTTGCTGCTGGTCTTGAAAAAGATACTGATGGGCTTGGTGCTGTAGGGGGATACAGAGAGCTTAATAGATACACCGATCTAGGTGGAACTATGATGGTTTTTGCATTGCCTAACTAAATAATAAAAAAAGTAGTTTATTTTTCTAAACGCTCCAGGAAACTGGAGCGTTTTTTTATTTTCTTTTGAAATTATTATTTTGTGAAAGCCAAGCAATTAATGAATTTCTCATTACCTCCTCCACACTCATCTGGATTGGTTTTACATATTTTTTTGGGACAAATATAGTGTACCCACCAACCATATAGCTCATTGGTAAGTAAACACTTACACGATCTTCTTTTGAAAAACCATCCGGCAAATCTTCAATATTTTTTCTTGTTACAAGGCCAACCATTTCTATGTAACTATCAGGAATTTGAACAACTACAACTTGTTTCTCATCGGTTTTGCCTTGGTTTGAAAAATATTCAGCAAAGCTTTTAATTGAATTATATATACTTTTTATAACAGGCAAATTTGTAAATGGAAGTTCTAACAATCCAAACACTTTTAAAAGGAAAGGTTGAGAGACAAGTACACCCAAAATTATTATTGCAATGACGGTTAGAATTAATCCAATTCCAGGAAAGTAAATATTACCTAAAACCGGAGAGATTATCGATTTTGCAAGTCTTTCTGATACTGTCAGAAGCAAATAAAGGAGGTAAATAGTTAAGCCTAATGGCAAAATTGTCAATAGACCCCTTAAAAAAAATAAAGTGATGCGCTTCATATTATGAACCCTACTTATTAAATATAAAAAAATTTATTAATTAATTTTTAACCACAGGATGTAAAATCTTCGATGCTCTAGTATCTCTTAAATAAGTGAATTTTGTTTTATTTTGAGCACTATTTCGGAATTGGCTTGGACCGAGTTACTAAATTTCTCGTTTTTTAACTTTCTTAAGTCCCTGGGTATATATAGATTAATTAAAGTAATTGGTTTGATTTCATTGGTTTTACTAAATGAGTCTATAAATTCAGCATCCATTACCAATCTGAGTTTATCCATATATGAGAAATCAGATAATTTAAAAAGTTTCATTTAGTTTTTATTATTGATCTTGCAATATCATTTAATTTTTCATCTGCATTGGTTACTATACGAAACTCAACTCTCTGGGATGCTCTTTCGTCAATTTCATAATTACTTCCTATAATTGGTCTTGAAGACGATAACCCATTTGCAGTTAGTCTGCTTCTTAACCACTTTTGGTATTTAAAAATATAAGGAATTTGTAAAATGTACATAAGGGTTGTTCTGGTTCTAGCTTGAGAAAGTGCCATGTTTTTAAAATATCCATCTAATGGCGATGAAGCATTAACCCAAAAAGTAGACGTATGTCCTTCAATACGAACTTCTTTAATAGAGTCTTTGAATTCATCACTATTAAGTATTCTAATGTATCTTGGAGCAAAGTCAGAGAGAATTTCTTTAAATTTAAACTGGAGTCTGTCAGAGCCGGTTGAGAATAAAACATCTGGGTTTTTAAATCTTATAGTCATATCACCTAATAGTTCAGCGTCCCATTCTTTGAAATTTTCAGCAAATTCTTCATGTAAAGCTCTATGGAGTTTACTACGTGTAATTTCATATTCTTTAATAACAAGTGTTGTGGTTTGCTCTACTCTTAGCATGTACATTGTTGCAAGAAGTAAAAAAACCATCATTAACCCCATCATCAGGTCACTTAATGGAATCCAGTGGGAATTAGAGCTTTCACTCATATTTTTTTATAGTTAAATTTTCTTTGATATTTCAACTACTTTTTGAAGTTTTTCGGTTAATGGGGTGTAATCATCAACAAACTTATTTGATAGCGATGCTAATTGTCTTCCAAGCATCTCTAACGAGTCATTTAACTCTTTTTGTAATGCTTGATCCAAATTTACTACACCCTCCTTAATTATTGAAACATTATCTAAAAGTGAATGTTTCAATATTTCTTGATTTTCTATCAAAATATCTGACATTTGTTGTTTCAAGTCATTACTTGATATTTGCATTTGTAATCCCAAATTATCAGTTACTTTACTCATGCTAACTTGAATTTTTTTTAATTCATCCTCATTGCTAGCTAAAGTTGAAAACAAAAGATTTTTCATTTCTTTGTGTGAATAAATCAATTCATCACCAAATTTATCTGAAATCTTTATAATTCTGGACTCTATTTCGTTCATACCTTGTTCAATTTCATCTAGCATTCGACTAGTTTTTTTCTCAAAAGAAGGAGTTACATCTTTCATATTTTTTAGTGCGATGCTTAAAGATGTTTGTTGTGAGATAAGTATTTCTCTACTCAAGTTAAGAAACTCAATTTGAGAGCCTAGCTCCTTTGCAACATTATTAAAAGAACTAGCACTTTCTACAATCTTATTCAAATGTTGTGACGCCAATTCCAAAGAAAGAATAATTTTTTTTTGCTCTTGGTTTGAAAACTCAAGATGTTTTTTATATTCATCTTGCCACTCTAGGAGTTTTCCGATGCCAATGTTTAATTGCTTAAAATTATCTCCAAATTGCTCGGATAATTTTGAGTTGAAGTCCTTGATTACTTCTTCAAGTGCTAGAATGATTGCTTTTTGATTATTTTTAACCATGTTCTCGGCAAAGAATTTAAATTCTGATATTAATTCATCAGACTTTTCATTTGCTTGTTTAGAATTGATTCTTATTTGACTAATTAAACTGTTTTCATGATTTCCAATAATTGACGATTTGAATGAATCAACTGTCGATACTACATCTGAAAGAGAAGATGTTTGTGTGCTAATACTGTCACTGTTTGATTTTATTGCTCTGAATTTTTGTCCGAATCTTAGTGTCAAAGAACCTACCACACCTGCAAGAGAGGCCCAAAAAGCTGTTCTTATACCAGCTAAAAGATTTGGAACACTCTGGCCAATATCGTTAGGATTAAAATTAAAGAGTGCAATTGTAATTCCTGTAAAACAACCAAGAATACCTAATGTCGTTAAAATTTCGGGACCGTGAAGAACAGCAAATCTGTCAAACTTTATATGAAAATATATAGTGACAATAATTATCAAACTGATAAAACTTATTTCTAATAGTTGGTTAGTCATGTATTTGTTATATAGTTTTAAATTTTTATTTGAATTGTTATAAATTTTTTATTTTGTTTATTATATTTTGATTTTGATTTTTACGAGAAAATGAATTGTCACTTCTCTGAACACCATCAACCAAATCAGAATTTTGAGAATTTCCGGGCATCTTCTTGCCAAGTCTGTAACATGCCTCTGATTCAGCAATTATTCTAATTTGATTAATATTTTCAACCTCAACTGAAATTTCAAGCAATCCTGATTGGAAAGAAGGGTGATTAATTTCTCTAATTGGCAATATTGTCTCAGTTATTGTTACCCACTTACCAGTCCACCTTTGATTTGGAAGTAATTTTTTTGAATTGTAGGTTTTTTCAATGATTTCTGGAAGAAATTTTACCCTTACAAACTTACCTGACTCCATAGGATTAAAATCCAAATAAATGTAAGGTCTAAGTTTTATACTATTTCCAAACTGAGATTTACCAACTCTTACTTCATGTATTTTTCCTATTAATTCAACTCTATTGCCAACGCTCTCTTTGATTTCATCAATTAGATTAGCGTTTAAAACCATATTTGAGTTAATGTAAGGACCTATATTGTTGGAGTGATTAGAAGTTTTTAAGCAAGACTTTTTTTGTATAGGATGAAATAAAATATTTTCTTTTGTAATAAACTTTTCGTTATAAAAATGACATGGATTAGGAATAGCTCTAAAAGGATTTAGACAAATTGAAGCAAAATTTTCGATCATATTCCTACAATTTTTTATTTTATGGACTGTATCAAAAATAAATGAGTTCACTGGATTACGAAGATCCTCTGCTCTGAACAAAATTCCCTCCTCATCACTAAAGCTTAAGTCCCAAAGATCTGGGTCGTTAATTAAGCAAGTCAATGCTACATCTAGGAGAATAAATGAGAAGAAATCCAAATCTTTTGAAAAAAAATCAATACTTCTTTTAGGATGTTGAAAATTTATGTGTCCCACTTCTAAGGCACCAAATTTGTCTATTTCAGGTAAATACATTCCATCATAATCGACTAAAGTTAATTTCTTTCCATTTTCATCTACAATTATGTTTCCAGGTTGTATATCTCCGTGAGCACAATCAATTGAGTATAAAAATGTAAATAATTCTCTAAGACTCTCTTGAAGTGAGAACATTAGTTGTTTATTACTGTATTCCTTATTTATAAACTCTCCCAATGTGAGGCCACTAATCCATTGCATTTTAATTATGGGTACTAATTCACTTGATACAAAAACTCCCTTTTTTTGAAAAATAACTTTGATAAAATATTTTTGTAGTGACGTTACTCTCTTTTCAATATTTGCATAACGTATTTGAGTAGTCTCAGACATTTTTAAAAAACATCGCACAGCATATTCATCCGAGGAAGAACATAATTTAAAAATAGTTGTGAAGTTACCTGACCTAGCTCTTGGTAAACCTAAAGCATTTTTTTGTACTATGCAATTTTTAAGGATTGGGTCAGTAAAAATTTTGTTTGGAACAATTTGAAATGCATTTATATATTGTTCAAGATTTGGGAGTTTCATCTATTTTTATCCATACGGCAGTAGTATCATCAGTTCTAATTTTATTTTTAGTACGTTCATGAAGAACCCAGTTCTCAAACTCTTTTTGCTTTGTCTTCAAAATACTAAAAGCAAAAGTAATATTCCCCTCTTTAATTAATTCTATTATTTTCTTCCCGATTGCATCAGTTAATAAGAAAATAGACTTATCCAAAACTTCTTTCTTTTTAATTTTAATCGTTGACCATTTGAGGTTTTCTTGCCGAAAAAAGCTATCGTCAAGATTATGATCTGTAGATAGTAAAAGTGGTTGCTTATCAAACTCAGAAATTTCAGTTAAAAAAAATGAGGAAATAGATTGTTTTTGTGACTGCCATAAAGCAATAGTGTCACCAACTGCTAGGATTTCAATAGACTTACCATGGTCTATAACTCCTACTAAACTTGCAAAACTTCCTCTTTCGAATGCTGCTTTTTGGGACCAAGATAACTGTTTACTGGAAAAAAAATCAAAAAATTTTGAACGCGAATTATCTATTACCTTCTTAACTTCTTTTGGTTTGCAAAATTTGCCGAATAATTTTCTTTTTGTCTGATTATTAAAAGTATTACACAATAATTTTGCCCAGGTTTTTGAATCATAAGATTCACTAGCCCCATCACTTAAAGCACAGGAATTTCCACAATTACTCATATTAAAATAGTCCTCATTTGATTGTGGGTAATCGGTTTCCTTTGGAACACTTAATATCTGTTTAACTTGCATGTTTTTACCTCAGCATTAAGGATTTTGAGGAAGCTCTAGTACCTATATCAAAAAAATCTACAACTTCAATTGGAGCAACATTGTAAAAAAATCCTTTACTACCGTTCGCTATGGAATAACCTTTTTCTCTAGCAGCTGAAGCAACTAAATCCGGCAGCGCGCTTGACATTCTAAAAAGTGTTTGACCAAAGTGATCTGGGATATCTATCTCGGTAACTGGAAATTTAATCGATTTGTTACTTTCATCGCTAGTATGAAGATTAAAAAATAATACATCACCATCATCTGTACCAAGATTTCTTAGTTGTTCAGCCATCGGTTCAGGATCGCCGTCTGATGACTCTCCATCGGTAACGTGAAGGACTGTTGGAGGGTAAGATGACGAGTGGTTGTTACACCAATTTGCTAATTCAAGAGCTGCAACTTTAATTGCATCTTTCATTGGTGTATTTCCCCTCGCTTCGGGAACAAACCAGACAGGAAATTTTATTATTTCATCACAAATTTTTCCTAATGGATCTTTTGTTTTGTTTATTCGCTCTTCGATTGCTAATGGAAACTCTTCGAACATACTAATAGAATTAAATATTTTTCCAGACAATGCACCTTGAAGCGGATTGTGAATTACATTTCCCCCGTATCCAATAACTCCGATTTCAAAATAATTCCTTACACCCTCAGCCTTCGAACTACGGGCAATTAAATTCATGACAACTCTATTTAATGCATCAGCTACAAATTGAGCTCTCGAAATATTGAGATTGCCAGCATGATCTGCCATTGAGCCAGACTGATCAATTAAAAAAAAGAAAAGCTGTAGGATTTGATCTACTAATTTCTGCATCATAACTCATAAATTAAAATTACCTTTTGGTTTTGCATATTATAAATTTTTTAATTTACATAAAAAGTTTTAATAAGTCCTATGAAGCTAGTTAATAACAAAGCTGTTCCAAGAATTCTATAAAAATTTGTATTATTTGAGAGCATTATTTTTTTATGTATTTTTTCACCTAACAAATGTCCAACTAAAGCACAGGGAAACAGCCAAAGATGATGTATTAATTGTAAGTTTATTCCAATTATTATGAATGATAATAGTTTTATGACAACTAAAAAAAACCATAAAGTAAATAATGTTGATCTTAATTTATGGCGTAAAACATTGTTAGCAAATATTGGAATTATTAGTGGGGCAGCAGTTAATGATGTTCCGCTCACATATCCACCAGCTCCTAAAAATAAAATCTCCGACCATTTGTTGCTAGTATTAATTTTTTTATTGAAGATGTAACTTAATGAATAGGTGGCTACAACAATAAAAATAAAAGTGCTCATGATTTTTGGTGGCAATGTAATCAATCCAAAAATCCCAAGAAACTTAGGTATTATCATAATCTTTATGGTTCTCCTAAGATAAATCCAATCTGGGACGCTGTTTTTTTCGTTAGAATGTTTGTTGTTCACATTATTTTGATACATGATCCAGCTGGAGAAAATTATTAGATGAACAGCAATAATTGGAAGAAAAACAAGTGGATCATCGTGAATCAAAAGTAAAAATGGTAGAGACAAAACCGCCCCTCCAAATCCCAAACCACTTCTTACAAATCCACTCCATATAAAAATAATGGCAATGAAGAATAACTCTAGATAATTAAGTTCATGCATTTGAATAAAGGGCAGTTAGATGATTGGCGATAAAAAAACCGTCATGTAGACAAAGTAATACTAACAAAAATAAATTATTAGTTACTTAGTGCTGACTTAGTATTAAATTTTGACTGCAATTAACTTTGAAATTGCTTATGGGGCAACTCGCCATAAAAAGCAGAATGTGTACCGCTTATTTTTTTTGCCTCTTTGGAAGCCTTGACGGCCATTGCGATTAATGCCTCGTTATCCACTGAGTCTTGGGGATAAAGTGCTATACCAATGCTTGCTGTTAAATTCTTGGCTAGAGGAAGAAGTCTTTTGTTGAATATCTGTCTAAGGCGATCAACTATCAAGATAGCATTCTCAGCCGATCCAACATTATTCAGAACTACCCCAAATTCATCACCTCCAATTCTGCCCAATACATCGCCATTGTTTATGAAGTTTTGTAGGAGTGTACCAAGCTCAAACAACAGCTCATTACCAATCTCATAGCCATAATGCTCATTAATTGATGTAAATGCATCCAAGTTTATGACAACACAAGCGAGAATATTAGGCTGATCTTCAAGTTTTTTCATACAGGAACTCAATTCCTCTAAGAATGCTCTGTGAGTCAGAAGATTCGTAAGTGGATCGAGTCTGTTTTTTTCTTTTAAAATTCGAGAATCATTTTCAAGCCTAAGAACTATTTGGTAAGAATTCCCTACTATTTGACATATTTTTGCGAAAAAATCGATTTGAGAATCTACCAATTCCTCATTAATTTTCTTTATTCCAATTGCTAGGAAACCTGTAGAATTTTTACCACCAAATAATGAACAGATGTACCTATATTTTTTTGACAAATCTCGATCGTCTATGTCTCTAATGTGCTCTGACTTAAGAATACTTGGCTTGCCAAAGAGTATTTCATCACTGAAGGCAGAATCATTAAATACAATGGTTTTAGGAGTGTTGCCACTAGAACATAGTATAGCTGACTCAGAATTTTCAACTTCGGCAAGTATCATAAAGCCGTCAACATTAAGCATTTGCGGAAGAAGTTTTACGGCTTTATCTAGCAGACTTTTTGAGGAACTTTCTACACAAATTTCTGCCACCTGGGAGGCTAACTTTGCAGCAGCTATGTCAATATTATTTGCCATCTTGAGATTTGTCTATTTTATATTATATGGATTATACACTAACTTGAATTATCGCTAGTTTGAATCTTTTAATTTATTTCCTAACAATATCTCAGGATTTGCAGATAGTAATAATTCTTTTCCTGATAAGGGGGGAAGCCTATAAGCTCCATCTCTCTCAGAGGTAAACATAAGAAAGTCTTCCTCACCGAGTAATTCAGCTAATTCATATGTAATTTTTTTACCTGATGATAAAAGAACTGTAAATTTTATGGGTTTCTTTGATTTGTCGATCATTTTGATAGAACTTTCAGTTGCAATTCCATTTATTTGCATATCAGCTATGTTTTTTATGAAATTATCAACTGCTTCGATTGAATACTTTTTATTTTTTAACCCTGTAACTTCCCATCTTTCTTTAGAAATATTGCCTGAATTAGAATCAGTTTCAGCATTGTCAACTTCTTGATTCATGACTTTATCAAATTTAAGGTTTTTAAAAAAAACACTTTTAATATTTTTTTTAGGTAGAACGAAAATATCTTTTTTTAACCAATCATTAGACTGAATATCAATATCGTTTGCAGAAAACTTGACTACATGGACATTTTTTTTATTTAAAATTCTTGCGTGAGACTGCCTAAGTGATGGTGCACTTCCGAAAAAAACAGTAGATTCAAAATCATTATTACCAAAAATACTGACTTTCCTCTCATATTCTGAATCAGAAACCCTAAGTCTAGAATGAGAGCTTTTTTGTTGAGAAATTTTACTACCCAATTTAGTTTCAAGTAGTCGGTCAAGCAACTGATTTATTTGAGCTTCATTAGCTGGAAAATTACTGTTTTCAGGCAATAACCAATCATCCTCGATCTTTTCTAGAACAACTTTCTTATTGCTAGGTCCAAAAAGTAGAACCTTGCTAATTTGATCTTTTTTAATTTTAAAAAGTAGTTCAGGGTCGGATGGAGATGAAACTATTCCCGAAGCGAAATAAACAACTACAGTTAGAAAAACTTGCAGAATCAAAGCTAAAAGTAAAATCTTAATAGTTTTGTTCATCTTATATTTTCGATAGTATTGATTTGTATTTTAATTGATCACTTTTAAAACTTCGTTTTCTCCAAAACCAAACTAGTAAAAGACCAAAAAGGGCGAGAAAATAATTAGCCGATTCCCATCTTTGTTGCTCGTTTTCAGACATAGGCAGAAGAGTTCTTGCAAACTGTGACCTACCTCGAAGTGACGATAATCCTTGGTCTTCTAGTGCCCACTCGGTAGAATTCTGAACAAATTCTAGAGATTTGGTATAAAGAGTACTTAAAGCGTGAGAGGAAATATCAATAGCTCCGTCAGCTGCAAAACTGTTGCTGGCAATTAGAACCAATCTTGAAGATGCTGGAGAGGATTTTAAGAGATTACTTTCAACTGAATCTGAAAGGTCAACGTCTTTAAAATAAGAATTAAATGGGCCTTTAGCAGCTATAGCAAGTAATTTTGATTCTCTATCTCCATCTATGGAAAATCCCGTGTCAGGATATGTTTCGAAATCAGGAATTACCTCCAAGTCTTCAGACGTCCAACTAGATGAGGAACTGGTAAACAGAGGGGTATATTTATCACTACTGACTATTTCTTCATTCACTAGAATTGGAGAAGCCCAATTGAGAGTAATTTGGTCAAGACTAGAAGTTATGGGATGCTTATCTGAAATTCCGTCAGAACGGATGTCTGGAAAATGAGGATAAGGAACTAATTGTATTTCGCGAATTGGTATACCTCCAATGTACCTTTGAACAGGTACAGGCAATGAAGTACTTTGAGGATCTAACACCATGGCTGGCTCGATCTCGTACCCAAGGTTTTCAAGCCACGACTCGAGACCTGATTGGTGGTTTTTTGCGGTTATCGATTGACCAATTTGAACATTAAAAGGGGATGTTGCAATAACTACACTTCCACCACGCATCAGAAACTGATCAATGGCTTTAAGTTGTAAATCATTTACTTTAGTTGGAGCCAATACCAGCAACATGTCAGAATCTTCAGGAACTTTACCTTCGGTGAGATCATTTTCACTAACCTTTAAATTTTCAGCTAAAACTTGTTTTAATCTGTTGAAATTTTGGACTGTTGATGCTGGAGGGGTCATAAGTGCTACAGTTCTTAGATATCCAGGAGCTAAACGTTTTAAACTGGTTTCTACTGCTTTTTTGAGTGCATCTTTTTCTAGAGATTCTGAAAATTGTACTTGTTGAATATTGTCACCTGCTTCAACGAATACACTAAACCAAAAAGGTTTAGGATCCAATAAGTTTCCAACTTGAGATTTAACATTATATTCTGTTTCAAGCATCTCAACTAAAGAACTATCAATTGACGGATCCTTTATTTTGTAGGAAAACTTACCTTTTGAAATATCTTCGTATTGTTTGGCAATTGATACTAAATCATTCTTCACAGGAATCAAACCTTCAGGAAGGTCAGTATCCGAGGAGATGTAAAGAGACAGGTTTATTGGGTCTTTAATTACTTCAATAGGACTACCACCAATTCTGAAAGAACCAACAACTTTTCTGATCGCCCTAGTGACAGCATATTCAGGATTTTTCAAACGAACATCAACTCCACTTTGGCTAACACTTGCCTTGGCTTCAATTAGATCAGCATAACTCAGGACTTCAAACTGGTCTCCATAAGCAACCACAATGTCAAAATATGAATTTACTACTTCTGCTTGATGTCTTGTTGCAGTTTGGAATGGAACTGGTTTTATGCTGTATTTTGAAGCAGCTTCTTCCTCTAATTCTCTATTTTTTTGTGGATCAATAAATTCAGTTCTAACTTTACCATTCGAAGCCATCTCATATTCACTTAAGAGATCTTTGACTTTGGGAACCAATGGGGTCAGCAAAGGATGAGACCTTTCTGAAAAATAGCCACGTATAACTAAAGGTTCACGCAACTCCTTAAGTTGATCTTTAGTTGTATCTGATAAGGAATATAATCCATCTTGAGTAATATCTAATCTAAACAAAGACACAGGTGACAACCAAATATTTATAAAAATACAATTTACAATAAACAACCAAATTACTACTGACCATTTTTGATGTAACTTGTTGCCTTTTTTGCCATCCCATCTCAATTTTTCAAGAGAGAAAAAATTGAGAGTTAGGAAAACTAGAACAATTGTCATGTAATAAATTAAGTCTCTAAGGTCAATCACACCTCTTGTTATTGATTCGAACCTTGTACCGGTACCGAATTTATTTAAAATTGTCGCAATCTCATGGCTGAATAAGTTAGTTAAAAGCTGAGCCCCAACAATGTAAAAAGCTCCACACACAACAGCAGTCATTATTAAAGCAACAATTGGATTGTCGGTTTTACCACTTGTGTAAATACCAATTGATATGTAAGAAGCAGCAAGAAAAAAAGTTGCAACATATCCGCCGACAACTGGCCCCCAGTCAATCTGACCAAGAAAAGAGGTAGTAATTGGAAGAGGTAGAGTTAAAGTAAGGGCTAATACAACAAGGCCAAGAGCAGCAAAAAATTTACCTAAAATTAAACTTGTAGAACTTACAGGAGAAGTCAACAGTGACTCTAAAGTACCTGATCTTCTTTCCTCTGACCATGATCGCATTGTCAAAGCTGCGACCAAGAATATAAGCAGTAGTGGTAACCACTGAAAAAGAGGTCTTATGTCAGCAATATTCCTAGCGAAGAAGGTTTCGACCCAAAAAAATACAAATAAGGTCGTTCCAACAAACGCGCCTAAAAAAAGGTAGGCAGCTGGTGATGCGAAAAAGCTTTTGAATTCTTTATTTGCTATTGAAAATATTTCTTGCATACTAGGCCTCCAAACTCACCTCAGAAAAAACAGTTTCCAAATCTCTTCTTTCAGGAGTCAGACTTCTGATTCTGACCCCCATAGAAACTAAAGTTTTAACAATTTCAGGAGCAGAGTCTTCATCTGTTTCGATTTGAAAAACTTCGAGTGAACCTACATCAGAATTATGTTTAATATTTTTAACACAATCAATTTTTTTTAGCTCAGTTGCAATATTAATATCTGATTTTTCAGCGGTAAGTAATATTTTACTGGATACTTGTAAATCACTAATATTTGAATCAATAACCAATTTTCCCGACCTCATTATAAGGACTCTCTTACAAACAGCCTGGACTTCCTGCAGAACATGAGTTGATACAATTATGGTTGAAGTTTCAGCTAGTTCTGAAATGAGATCACGCATGTGAAGAATTTGTGTAGGATCGAGTCCGTTTGTTGGTTCATCAAGAATTATTATTTCTGGCATGTGAATAAGAGCCTGGGCAACACCTACTCTCTGTCTGTAACCTCTTGATAGAGTTTGAATTGAGGAAGTTGCTTTTTCTTCAAGGGCTGTTTTGACTATTGCCTTAGCAATAAGATCAGAAACGTTATTAGGATTAATTTTGTGCAATAAAGCTTGATATTCTAAATAATCAATTACAGTCATTTCTGGCCATAAAGGACAGTTTTCAGGTAGGTAACCAATTTTTTTTTGTATTAATTTGGTATCTTGGCCAATTTTTAAACCATCAATCATAATACTTCCGGACGAAGGTTCTAAGAAACCAGTAATCATTTTCATTATGGTTGTTTTCCCTGCGCCATTATGACCTAGTAGACCAACAACTTCACCCTTGTTGATATTAAAATTAACATTATCAACTGCTAAAAAACTACCATAAGAGCGATTTAAGTTTTCAACTTGGATCATAATATATAATAATTACATAGATTTTAAGGTTATATATGAGGACATAAATGAAAAAAAAAAGTTTCTTGGGGGATAACCCTATATTAGTGAATATGTCATATTTAATCCCAGACATAAAATACATTCTAGGCTATGACGTTGCATTGTAATATACCTAAAAATAATTTTCACTTGTTATCAGTTTTTGGAAGTTCCGAAAACTTCTACCCCAGAAGAATCTACTGTGTCGGTGCTAACTATCTAAAACATGTCTCAGAAATGGGTTTGCCTGGCAGAGAAAAACCATTTTACTTCATGAAACCATCTGATTCTGTAATACAAACATCCAGAGAAAAAATTATAAATCTGCCTTACCCAACAGAAACCAATGATTTTCATCATGAAGTTGAACTAGTTATTGTGATTGGCAAAGAGGGTAGAAATATTACTGTAGAGTCTGCTAAAGAATTTATTTTTGGAACGGCAGTTGGATTAGACATGACCAAAAGAGATTTACAAAAAAAATTGAGAGAAAAAAAACAACCTTGGGAGCTCTCAAAAGCGTTTGACTTTTCAGCACCTATTGGTTTAATTCACCCATTTGACCAAAAAAAAGATTTACTAGATTTAGAAATTTCTCTTGAGTTGAACGGAGTAATAAAACAAAAATCCGATACATCTAAAATGATTTTTAGCGTGGATCAAATCATCAGTGATTTATCGAAATATTCAAAACTTTATCCAGGTGACCTTTTGTTTACTGGGACTCCCGAAGGGGTTGGACCTGTTGAGAGAGGAGATAGAATTTTTGCAGAGATTAAGGGCTTAAGTCCAATGAACATTAAAATAGTATAAATTTGAACCAACAAAATTCATCCAAACTGTTAGTTAATCAAGCAGTAAATTTACTTCAGGATTCTCATAATAAGGTTAAATATCCGGGTTATTCAAACAGATTAAATTGGATTTCAACTATTGAAAAAATAGTTTTAGAAAATCATGTTGAAATCTCGAAAAGAATATCTCAAGACTTTATAAATAGATCAGTTGACGAAACCTATATTACTGAAGTTCTACCTGTGATATCGGCAGCAAAACACGCAAAAAAAAATCTAAAAAGATGGATGAAAAGAAAACGCGTCTCAACTAATCCAATTTTTTGGTTTGGAAGTTCATCGATTTTGCCACAACCTCTTGGAGTTGTTGCAATTATAAGCCCATGGAATTATCCACTCCAATTGTCACTAATTCCCTCCATCAATGCTTTATCAGCTGGTAATAGGGTTCTGATAAAACCTAGCGAGAAAACACCATGTTTTTCTTTATTTTTAGAACAACTAATAAGTAGTCATTTTGAAAAGTCAGTAATTCAAATTATTAATGGTGATTTGGGAGTTTCCAAAGAAATATCGTGTTGTGCGAATTTGGATCATATTTTTTTTACTGGTTCAACTAATGCAGGAAGAGAAATTGCTGTTTCCGCAGCCAAGAACCTAATTCCAATCACTTTAGAACTAGGAGGGAAATCTCCAACTTACATTTCTGAATCTGCAGATCTTAAAGATTCAGCAAGGCGTGTAGCTCGAGCAAAATTTTTGAACTGCGGACAAACATGTATTGCACCTGACTATGTTCTAGTTCATGAAAGTCATAAAAATAATTTCATTGAAATATTTCTGAAACAAGCAAGTGAGCTGTATATAAATACCGACTCGAAAAAAAATGTAACTCACTTGTTAAACTTTAGTGAAATCTCCAGAATTAAACAACTTGAGGATGACGCAATATTGAAAGGGGCTACCATTTTTGTTGCATCAAAATCAAAACAATCAATCAAAGTTATTATAAATTGTAAAGACAATATGAAACTAATGACTGAAGAGATTTTTGGGAATCTACTGCCTGTTATATTTATAAAATCGTCAGATGATGCTATTGATTACGTAAACGCTAGGTCAAAGCCTTTGGCAATTTATTTATTTGGAAAAGACGCACTTGAATTAAACAAATGGCTTAGAAATACATCATCTGGTGGTGTAACAATTAATGACTGCATTTTGCATGTAGCTCAGGATAATTTACCATTTGGTGGAATTGGAAAAAGCGGTTTCGGGCATTATCATGGAGTATGGGGGTTCAACAATTTTTCAAAGTTAAAACCTATTTTTACCAATTCAAAAATTAGTTTTGTTGGATTTTTTATGCCTCCATTTGGAAAGATTTTTAATAAATTTGTAAAGTATTTAAGGTACTTTATTTGATTTATTAATTATTAATCAATTCCACATAGTAACCTAGTGGACAAATGGACTTATATCAGGTTAACTATGATGTTAACCGTTTTTAAAGCAAATTTTAATTATCATCAAAACTAACAAATATAATAAAAAATAAAAATTTACCCGAGTTTTCTCGAGAACAATTTTTGTTTTTCAGGAGATCCAAAATGAGTACCAGCAACACTGGAAGTTTTTTTTCTTTTCTTCTTAAAGAAAATATTGTGGCAAAACCAGGTTTTAATCGTTGGTTGGTGCCCCCTGCGTCTATTGGCATTCATTTGTGTATTGGTTCAGTCTATGCATGGTCTTTATTTAATCTTCCTCTTGCAAATCATTTAGGGGTTGTCGCGCCAGCTGCTGATGATTGGGCACTTAAATCGGTTGGATACACTTTTTCTGTAGCGATTGTTTGTTTGGGATTAGCAGCAGCATTTGCTGGAAAATGGCTTGAAAAGGTCGGACCGAGAATGGTCGGAGTAGTTGCAGCTGTATTGTGGGGGGGTGGTTTTATCGTTGGATCAATTGGTATATATCTACACCAATTATGGATTGTTTATTTGGGATATGGAGTTTTCGGAGGGTTTGGACTTGGTCTTGGATACGTTTCGCCTGTATCTACCTTGATCAGGTGGTTCCCTGATAGGAGAGGAATGGCTACTGGTATGGCTATCATGGGTTTTGGTGGTGGGGCAATGATTGCTAAGCCGATAAAAACATCACTTTTAGCTTCATATGCCGTGAATCCAGAATATTTAGGTCCCGAAGTTGGCAATAACGCAATTACAACCATAACTGAAGGTGGAAGACTTTTTGCTGAAAAAGCTGGAGAGAAAATTGAAGTTGTTATTGCTACTGCCAAACAGGCTGCTGCTCTTCCAGGAGGTGGTGAGGCTGGTGTATATGTTGTTGGAAGTGGTGATACCGGTGCCGCTGCAACTTTTATGACTTTGGGCTTAATCTATTTTGTTGTTATGATTATTGCAGCTTTTAGTTATCGTGTACCTGCTAAAGATTGGAAACCAGAGGGTTGGACCCCAAAACCCGACGCTGCAAAGAGCATGATTACAAAAGAAAATGTTCATATAGATGAGGCTCTCAAAACACCTCAGTTCTGGCAATTATGGATAATGTTATGTTTTAACGTTACAGCTGGAATAGGAGTGATTGGTGTTGCAAAAACGATGGTTAGTGAGATATTTGGCTCTAATGAAGTATTAATAAGTTTGGCGACCACAAGTACTCTTGTAGCTCTATTTTTTCTGAATTACGTTGTTATGTTGTCTGCGTTTAATATGGTTGGTAGATTTTTATGGGCTTCTACTTCTGATTATATTGGCAGAAAAAATACATATTTTTGTTTTTTTGTATTTGGAGCCTTGTTGTATTCTTCCATTCCGTATTTTGCTCTTCAGGCAAGCGCAGAACCGTCAACAATCTTTTACTTTGCCGGGTTTTGTGTTGCAACTATGGTCATTTTTACAATGTACGGAGGTGGTTTTGCAACAATACCAGCATACCTTGCTGATATTTTTGGAACAATGCATGTGGGTGGTATTCATGGCAGATTATTGACAGCATGGTCTACCGCAGGGGTACTAGGTCCTGTAAGTATTTTGCAATTACGTGATTTCTCGCGACTAAATGCTATAAATGATTTAGTAACTAAAATAGATCCTCAATCTTTTCTCGACAAATTTGGTGCTCCGGTTGAACAGCTAGAACAGTTAGTAGCTGCAAAAACTGTAACAATTGCAAGACTGATGGAAATTGCTCCAATAGGTACAATTGACCCAACACCAAGTCTTTATAACACTACAATGTATGCTATGGCCGGACTTCTTGTCATTGCTTTTTTTGCCAACCTTTTTATGAAACCTGTGCATAAGAGTCACCATTTCAAGGGTAATACATCTGAACAGTAACTTTTAAAGGTGGATTTATAACCCCTCAATCATTTCCGTTTTTGAAGCACTTTTTTATTGAGATAATTTTTTTATTCATTTATTTCTTTTTTATGAATTTATGTAGATAGGAAAGTTTAAGATAATTAATCATAAAATTATGAGTAGGTTAATGACTTTAATTGGAAACAAATTTTTTTGTCGTAACTTGCAGTCTTCTTTCATATATTCACCGCTACCAACAATTACATTTCTAAGTTTTTGGGATATTTTTTTTAGTTAAATTTTTTTAATGTGCTTTGTTTTTGTTAATTTTTTTTACCTCGTATATTTCGTCTTCCTTAGGATTGAAATTTTTCTTAAGTTTTATTTAATTTCAGATTTATACTCTGAAATTAATATTTGTATAGTTGCGTTGAAAAATTTTTGTATTTCTTGAGTCTCGTAATAAACTATCTACACTTTAGAAGAAAAAAAATCATTTTTTTGAATGTCTAAAAATTATGACCATTGGTCTTTTATTTGTTCTACATACAATTTTCATCAATTAATTGATAGTCAAATAGAACAACTATTTTAAAGTCAACTTTTTATTTTATCGGCGAATTATAAAAATCAGTCTTTTTAAATAAAATCTCGCCTACTGTTCAAAGATATATTTAGTGAATGATAGTGGTGTCTTGATTAGATCAAGGAGTGGTAAATAAAAACTAAATTAAGAATTTACATACTAATTTTAGGATAAGATGTTTAAAAAAATAGAATATAAAATTATTTAAAGTGAACAAACTTTGTTCTCTTAATTCTGCCGCAAAGACAAACATACCTTGCTAAGCGCATAAAAGGTTTCTAGTTTTATAAAAAATTGGATAAAAGCATTAGTGGTTAACAAAAAAATACTCGCGACACTTTCATGACGCGAGTATAAGATTAAATCTAATTAGCGATTATTACTTCGCTGTAATTTTATAGATTTCGCCTTCATCAGTGGATGCATAAAGAGCGTTGTTTGGACCCATTACTAAACCACGGAATCTCTTTTCCATGCCAAGAGGCATATGAACAACAGACTTAATGGATAAGCCATCAGCTGCGATATCATACATATCGATGCGAAGTCCACCAGGAGTTCCACCGAAAGCAATTCCCATAATTCCGGCAGCTAGACGTCCCTCATAAACACCCCAGTTATCACCTTTTAGGAATGCAGCAGAACCGGTACCTTGTGAGTATCCGTTATTATTCCATGCAGGAGTCATTAGATCACCAAAACGAGTATCACTCATAGGTGTATATGCAGCACGGATCGCAGGAATCATACCATCCTTTTGATTAGGCTCATATCCACAATATTTATCTGGACATGCGCTTCTTCCCGCTCTTTTTTCAGCAGGATCCCAACCACCATTACCACCATTGACTAATGCAGTAATTTCGTCATTGTGCCAAGGACCATGCTCAGCAGTAAATGCTCTGCCATCACTTGGACGAAAATCTATGCCCTGAACATTTCTGTGCCCGTAGGTATAAATACGACTATCGGCTCCAGATGGAGGATTATTCTCTGGGTGAGCAACACCATCACCATCAACTCTTAAAACTACACCACAAAGTAGCGAGTTGTCTTGTGGACAGATGCCTCTATGACGATCACCAGTACCAATCCAAAGATAGCCGCCAGAACCAATGCGAATCCTACCACCGTTGTGTGCGCCTGGCCCACCAAATGGCTGATTAGACTTGAAAGGCTTATACTGAATGTCTTTAACAATATCTGTTCTGTTAGAAACACTCTTCATGTTTTTGGCAACCTTGAACTTCATGACGATATTTCCATCACATTTTTCAAAGTTAGTTTTACAGCCAGATCCATGATACTTGGTTGAAGTAGAATAGAGATATAGTGTGCGATTTGAAGCAAAATCTCTGTCTAGTGCTACACCTAACATACCGGCTTGACCTTCACAAAAAAGATCGCTGCCTGAATCAGCATATCCACTAGATCCCTTCATTCCATACAAAGCATGAGTCTTACCGGACTTTGTTCTTACTGAAAGACCTTTACACTTTTCGGTGTAAAACATATCTCCACCAGAAAATGCCATATCCCAAGGATTCTCAAGACCAGTCATTACTGATTTGGCCTTAATTGTTGGAACATCCATTCCTTTGCTTGCAATAGCAAAAGTCGAGCCAAAAAGCATCGAAGCTGCTACTAGGAACATCGAGAAAAACTTTAATTTCATTATGTACTCCCAAATTATTAACATATTGCGTATTTTTAGTACGCACCTAAATGTGATAAATAAACATCAAATGAAGAATAAACCGAATCAGAACTTTAAAAGTTTAAACTACCGATATTATTTCTTTAAATGACAATCAATATAGTAACTGAAAAAAGTCAATGTTGTCTCAGTACAAATACCTATTGCCATATAAGATGTAGTGACAAATTGTTTAACTAAATTTTTAATGGTTAAATTCAGATTTATTTACTGCAAAAGGTAGATTTTTTTAGAAGTCTTAACATGATTAGATATTGTATCTAAGTACATAAAATCAAAACGTGATTTGATAATATTTCTATTAAAGATTTAATTAATATTAATAAAATATATTATTAATCAATGATATATGTTAAAATTGGTGGCGAATCAGGGACTCGAATGATGCGCAAAATATTGATCTTAATAAATTTTTTATTTAGTGTGGGGGATTAATTGTCCTCCAGTTAATTCAGTTT
>MDTB01228105.1_pt1 | contig 55071 bp, 46 predicted proteins | sample 811161 | NCBI WGS metagenome assembly MDTB01 (sample SAMN05326650, study PRJNA326480) | marine metagenome | isolation source: seawater | place: Mediterranean Sea | collected 2009 | reverse complement strand
TGGCGGTGGGGCCTTGCCCTTCTTCGGTGGCGGTGGCGGTGGGGCCTTGCCCTTCTTCGGTGGCGGTGGCGGTGGAGATTCCTTCATCTTCTTCAAACGAGCTGCCAATTCGTAGTCTTCGTTTGCGACTGCCTCTGCTATTTTCTCTTCGATTCCGGGGGGCGGTGGGGGTGTGTCCGGCATGGCAGTCGTCTCCCTAGGTACACGACCGCGATTTCAATTAATCGGGTCTCAGGCGGGTAAAGAGATCAGCGAATGGATGGGTATCGGCTCTATTTTATGACGTCCATTCAATCCCAGGAGTTCGATTACAAAACATGTCCCGACGGTCTGGGCCCCTGTTTCCCCAATAAGAGAGATGACAGCTTGAATGGTGCCTCCTGTTGCCAGAAGATCGTCAACTATGATGACGCGGTCTTTGTGATTTAGGGCATCCTTATGCATTTCCAGCGTGTTTGTTCCATATTCGAGTTCATAGGCCGCAGAAAGGGTATCAGAGGGTAGCTTTCCAGGCTTCCGGATGGGGATGAAGGGACAATGTAGCGTTGCTGCTAATAGGGGGCCGAAAATGAAGCCTCGGGCCTCTGGACCAGCGACAGCGGTGGGTTCAGACCCTGCAACTGATTCTGCAAATGATTCTGTAATGCGCTTCATCAGGGTTGGATTGGCCAGAACGGGGGTTATGTCTCTGAACTGTATACCAGGTATGGGGAAATCCGATACTGTCCGTATGCATCTTTCCAATGCGTCATGAATGTTCATGGTACCACCTTTGTTCCACCTCGGGACCCGACGGCCCCGAGGCGGTTTAGGTTAATCCTTCACTATTCAGAATATAAATCCGAAGAGCCACTCGAAAGTGGTCTCGTTTCCTGGTCCTAGATAGAACATCGTCATGAGTATAGCAATGGCCCACATGACTGGATTGATTTGATCGGTCTTCTGTGTGCCTATCTTGATGGCGACGTACGTGATGACGCCCCATGCGATACCATCTGCTATGGAGTAGGTGAAAGGCATAAGCACGATCGTTAGGAATGCTGGAAGAACCATCTCATTGTCATTCCAATCAATGTCTACGACCGATTTCATCATCATAGCTCCGATGATCACGAGAGCACAGGCCCCTGCATAGGTTGGTATTGCCTGGAACAAGTCGGACAGGAACAGTCCGGAGAGCATCAGAACGCCGACTGTGACTGCCACGAGACCGGTCTTGCCGCCCTCTTCTACACCTGCGCCTGACTCGATGTAGGTCGTTGTGGTGCTGGTTCCCGCGAGAGCCCCGACGATTGTGGCCGCTGCATCCGACATGAATGCCTCGTCGCTGTTCATGAGCTGGTCATCAGCGTCCACGTAGCCGGCTTGGCGACCGACTGAGTAGAGTGTTCCAGCGGTGTCGAAGACATCGACGAAGAAGAAGGCGATTAGGACGAGCAGGAATATGTCCATGTTGTCAGCCACTGCAGAGAGGGTGTCGCTCGAGAATACGGCGAATAGCGTCTCTTCTGGCAGGGATGGCATACTCACGATTGACCCGGGATCGGGTGCAGATGAGTACATGCACGGGTCTGGTGCTTCGGCTCCAGGTGGGCAGTTCCATCCGGCTCCCCCGTATCCTGTGGGGTCGTTGTATGGGTCGTATGCCTCGAATATCCAACCCCAGATCGATGCTCCCATTATACCCCAAATCATGGCGCCCTTGATGCCTCGCGCCATGAGAACGGTGATCAGCACCAACCCGAGCATTCCGATTAGCGCCCCGTGGTCTAGTCCCCATGTCTCATGAGGTCCGATGTTTACCAATGTGGCTGGATCATCCCATACGACCCCTATCTCTCGAAGGCCAATTATTGCTAGGAAAGATCCGATTCCGGCTCCCGTTGCGATTTTGAGGTCCTTTGGTATGGCGTTGATCATAGCCGTTCTAGCACCCACCTGAGGCAGGGAGAGGATCAGGAATAGGACACCCTCAAGGAAAACAGCGAGTAGTGCTACTTCCCAGGCACCCATGTGCCAATCGACGCCGGGGATCGGGCTAGCTACGATTGTCTCGCCTAGCATCCCGTCGCCTTGGTCCCACACAGTTCCTACGACTGTGAATGTGAAATAGGCGTTCAAGCCCATTCCCGGGGCTAGCGCAAAGGGCAGATTCGCCCATAATCCCATGACGACGCAGCCTACGAATGCTGCGATCGCGGTTGCGAATAATGCGTCTTCAAAGGGTATGCCTGTTAGGGCGAGCATCGACGGGTTCACGAAGAGGATGTAAGCCATCGTTAGGAACGTGGTTATCCCTGCTCTGATCTCTGATGATGCGGTTACGCCTTTGGCGCTAAGTCCGAATGTTCTGTCTAATATATTGTCTACTGCGCTCATAATTTAGTCTCCTGAGGAAGCCTCTTAGTCGGCGCTTATATCTATACGGCATATCAACGATTCGTCTGTCATGCGTCAGTATCGATGACGGTATCTCTGCCATTTTCAGGGATTATTATCTGAAATGGAGGTGGGTCGCCGAAGCTTCTTGCGAAGTCATCAACATCATCATCTGGAGTGTGGAATAGAACGACGTGTTTCGGTTTACAGTCTAGAGCAAATTGAATTAGATCGGTCTTTCCAGCGTGATTAGAGAGGTCAAACTGTTCTATTTCGAGGTTTACTTTCGTCATTTTCCCAAAAATTGGAAGCATCCCGGTATCCAAGAGCGATCTGCCGCCGGAACGATCTGCCTGATACCCCGTCAGGAGGATTGCATTAGCAGAATCGTGTCTAAGACGATTGAGATACCATATTGCAGGGCCGCCATCTAGCATACCAGATGTGGTAACGATTACGTCCGCCTCTAGAGCTTTGAAGCGATCCGACTTTCCACGCACTCTTTTTGACCAGCGATATGCTCTCTCAAAAGCAGATGAATCACTCAGATAGGAGGGGTTATCCATCCAGATCTGGGATATTCTAGTTCCCATTCCATCATAATGTACATTCAATGTAGGATCGTTTTCATAGAGGATTCTGATGATGTCTTGACCTCTTCCTGAGGCAAAACTGGGAATGATGGCAGTGCCGCCGCGAGATCGTATTTCCTGAACTCTTTCTACGAGTCTCTTTTCTTCTTCTGATCTATCATTGTGATCCCTTGCAGCGTATGTTGCCTCCATGACCAAGATATCGCATTTGATGGGTTTTGCTCCGAGGACGTTTGGACTGTTTCTTGTATCGATATCTCCTGTCCAGAGTATTGTGAGATCTTCCTTCTTCAGTTCGATCATGGAAGCTCCGGGGACATGGCCTGCCATATGGAGCGTGCAGTTCCATCCGTCCAATTCGAATGCCTCGCCATGATCATGGGTGCGCCAGGAGTCTAGAGCGTCGTCGATATCCCTCTTATCCCATGTCAGAGGATATCCTTCTATGTTGGATACTTTGTAGGTGTCTCTCCACATGATCCCAGATAAATCCGCCACTAGAGGTGTAGCATGCAACTTAGCATCATGGTGACCCACTAACCATGGCGCCATACCGATGTGATCTATGTGCGCGTGTGTGATTATCGCATTGTTGACATGAGGTGAAGGGGATGGATATCTAGGGGGCCTCGAGGCTGCTAACCCATAATCAATCAGAATCCTCTTAGTCCCGTGTGTCTCGATAGTACAGCCCACATTTCCAACTTCTCTGGCCCCTCCTAGAAAGTGAAACCACACCTTTGGCATACCTCGTTGTTTAAGCCCAAGTTCATGAATCCTCGGACCCACCCCCCTATTTCTTGTGGAAATAAAATTCAGTGATAGTAAAATAATAATTAAACTACGAATCTTCAGCGATTAATTCTACATTAGGATTTAGGTTTATGATTATTCATGGAACTATTCTCATGACTGAAAGAGGAAATTCTAGTCTCCACTGGAACACAAGGGGTGGGTATCAATGAAAAAGGAAGATCATCATGCCTAAATCATGGCGAGGGCACCAGGCTACAACTTAGTCTTGGATGAGCTCCGATGTTTCGGGTGTGCTGCCTGCATAGCAGCATGTCCAATCGATGTCTTGATCTTGGAACCTCCTATAATAGCAATCAAAGAAGAGTCATGCACTCATTGTGAGATCTGTATTCCCACATGTCCCGTTCATGCACTTTCAATCGTGGAAGTAGAATCATGAGAATTTTGGTGAATGGGACCTCAATTCGACATCTAGCCTTTTCTCTCGAAGCATTAATCGAAAGAAGAGACATACAACTTCACATGATTACCGAGGAACCTGAAATCGGCCTTTCGCAGTCCTTGCAACCCGGTTCGAGACTAGATGCTCACCCTATTCTGAAAATTCTTGTCAGGCATTTACCTCGAGATGCAAGCGAGAACACTTTCATACGAGGTTCATGGATTTCAAGAGCTTTAGGTATCGAAGCTGCAGAACGAGGTGCCAGCATTCACCTGCGTAGCGCATTAATCGAACTTCCAAATAATACATTTCGAATTAACGGTGCAGGACATATATCAAACGATCCAATATCCTTTGACTATATCTACGATCCAAAATCAGAGCCTAAAGATACAGAAAAATGGTTTGGGGCCTCATTTCCATACCCATGTGAAGAGGAAATGTGCCAGTCAAGGGGCGACGGGACATGTGAATTCTGGTCAAAGAAACCAATCGTAAGCAAAGCATCCCTGGAAGTATCAATTTGGTTTGGAAAAGATCCTTTTGAATCAATATCTACCGAAATCGAAAGGGGGGCAAAAGATGCAAGGGAATACCTTCAACTTCCGAAATACTCCTAATACCATTATCCCATGTGCAAGCACGTGGTAGGCATTGAAAGCATAGTGAGGAGAGATACCCCGAGGCATGCCTTGCTCATAGATCCGGCCGACCAATCGCCCGATGTTGCTGCTAAACGCGCGATTGCAGCCGCAATGGCCGGCTCCTCCATGATTTTGATCGGCGGGTCCTCTGGTACAGATTCAGATAACGTGGACCGCACAGTAGTCGCTATCAGAGAAGCACTGGAACTCATAGAGTGGGCGGCCACTCAAGACTCCGATGCGGAAACCCAGGGAAGAATACCAATCATACTCTTCCCACAGGGAGCAAACGCACTATCCCCCAACGCCGACGGAATCACATTCATGATGCTGATGAATAGTACAGATCCGAGATTCTTGATTGGTGAACAAGTCGCGGGTGCGCCATTCATCAAAAAAGCAGGAATTGAACCGATACCCATGGGCTATCTAATATGCACTCCAGGGGGGAAAGCAGGGGAGGTCGGCAAAGCGGATTTGATCAAACCAGAAGATACAGGGAGAGTGGCCTCCTATGCCGCAGCAGCTGAATTATACGGTTTCAAACTACTATATTTGGAGGCAGGGAGCGGGGCGGCAACACCTGTTTCTCAAGACCTCATTTCCGCAGCTCGTAGAAGTACCGACCTACCTATTGTGGTAGGCGGAGGAATAAGGAATGGAGTCACTGCCAGAATTGCGGTAGAGGCCGGTGCAGATTGGATTGTAACAGGCACACTGGGCGAGGAATACTGGGATGCCGACGAACTCAGAGAAGTACTGTCAGAACTCATAATTTCCATGCGGTCAAATGAGTGAAAAAGTTGAATTCGCCAATTTACTCATATTGAACTATTTGTTCACCCTATTGTGTGGTATTAGGTTTAGTTTCATATGTTTCCGGGTATTGGATGTAAACTCTTTGAAAAACATCGATGTAATCCTGTCCTTCTTCATATTCGATGTGGAGCTCGTGAACTTCATATGTACCGAAGTGAACCGTATTCCATGCAACTTCTTCACCTTCGTCCACATACCCTTTCTGACTCTGACATGCGATGCCTATCTCATCTATTAACGCCCAAGATATCTCAACTTCTCGTCCCCCTCCGATGTTTTCTATAAGAACCGGATTCTCAACTTTTGAATGTATTAAGATGGAACTAGCGGGAACACCACTGAATTCGGAAACTGAGTCTATTGCAAGGGGCTTCGGATCATAGGTAGTCTTCTCTTCCCATTCAATTTGCAACTCTACCCGTATGACAATCTCTTCTGTAGCCCTAGCCCCATCTTCACTCAGAGCAAAAGCCGTTAGGTCCCATATCCCGTGTTCCGAAAAATCAACTGAAATTACATTTCCATTCTTATTTTGTGAAAGGGGCCCTTCAATGCCCCATATTCCGAATTCAAATGGAGTGGATGCTTCAGTTTTCGTAAAGTCAAAATCGATGGTTACCACAGCCCTGGAAACCAACTCACCATCCACAAATTCCTCAACAATCGTACCATTCGAATGAGTGTATTCGACAGATAGCAAAACCTCCTCTTCTGTAACCCCCACACATCCTGTGTGAAAGACAGACCCTACGAGAAATAGAAGGAGAGGAAAAATTCTGAGCAGTGAAACCATTCTGATTATCCCCTCTGGAACCCAATCGCAATCATATTCACTGAGAAGACGCAAACTCCCTCTCAAGGTCTAATAGGGCTGTTAGCAGAGCCTCTTCTTTTTCTCTGAGACGTGCCAGCTCCTCATCCGCCGCGCTTCCAATATCTTCTTTCACAGATAAGACAGAAATTTCTCTTTCCAACTCTTCGATTCTATCTGCCATTTCCACCTTGGTCGTTGATACTCCCCTAATCCCTCTTATTTTGGCGTTTTCAATCTCTAACTGCCCTGCCTTGATCCGCACCTCGCTCAATTCAGCCTCGGAATACGCCAAAGCGTCCCAAGTTCGAATCACCTCCTCAACAAGATCTTCCTTAGCCAACTCGAGAAGCCGCCGCCGATGATCCGAGGGATCGCTGTGTCCACCCGCTGACAACACATTCACCCAGATTTCACTACATATCTTTCCAGATTAACCTTCGCTACACAGGACCCTTGCCAATTAATCATAAACACAACCACTCGACATTGGCATGTTAAGGGGTGTTGTGCTGAAGTCAGCGATAATTCTCGCAGCGGGCATTGGAAGCAGGCTAGCCCCGTTGACGAACGACATCCCAAAATGCTGCGTTCAGGTGTCCGGGAAATCTATAATCCGAAGAATAATAGATCAATTACTTACATGCAATTCTTCCATGGAAATCATAGTAGTAACGGGATACAAATCCCATATTGTCGTGGATGAAATGAGAGATTATCCTGAAAATGTAATCCTCATAGAAAATAAGGAGTATCTAACAACTAACAACATGGAATCCTGCAGAATTGGATTAGGAAGAAGAACAGCTTCTACAAAAAACTGCATGATCATTAATGGTGACTGCGTTTATTCTCAATCAATCATTAGGAATGTGTATGAGTCTGATAGAAGCTGTATAGCCATCGACTCTTCTATGTACTCTGAAGAAAATATGAAAATATTAATTTCAAAAGGCAGAGCAACTACCATTTCAAAATCTATATCTGAAGCCCAGGGAGGAAAAACATCGATAGATTTGTACAATTTTTCAAATAATGACATTCAGATTTTACATTCAATAATGAGCAAGTACAACGAGGCAGGCGACAGAAATAAATGGACTGAAGTTGCAATAAACGACTTTCTTTCTCTGGAAGGAAGCAAAGTCGCCCCTCTTGATATCAAGGGGGATAAATGGATGGAAATTGATAACCATAATGATTTGGAGAAGGCCAGAAATTTATGGTGATAATGGGAGTGGATTAATTTGATCAAACCACTCAATCAAAACCGAACAATTTTTTCTAGAGCACATCACCTTTTCAAAAGAAAAATTCCATTCTACAAGCCTTGGGCCTGGTACTGGTGGTTCTTCTTCGGTCCTTGGACCTGGTCATTCCGCTTCCTGAGCATCTTCATTCCAAAAAAGAAGGGGATGGTATTATTCGGTTCAAACGAAGGCCGTTTGTATTCTGATAATTCAAGAGCATTATTCGAACATATCCAAAAAAAAGATACCCATCTCCAAGCAATATGGCTCACAAATAATCCAGACGTCTACCGCCAAGTACACGCCATGTATCCCGGTTTGGTTGTAATGGCCCCATCTATCAAATCAGCATATTATTATTTGAGGTCCGAGCAAATATTCCTATCCTTCGGATGGCAAGATATGTGTAAAATGCCATGGATACCTTCGAAATATGTAAATCAATTATGGCATGGTATCCCCCTCAAAAAAATAGGCCTTCTCAAATTCAAAAGTGAGTTAAAAAAAGACTATGGGAAAACCGTCAACCTCTTTCTTCGCTCCTCTGGAAATGTAAATCGCTTCTTTGTGGCTTCAGAATATGAAAAGAAAACTCATACCGCTGCCTTTGGTTTAACTGATGATAAATTCAAGTTGACGGGAAACCCAAGAAATGATCATTTGTATAGTATGAGCCAAAAGAAGAAACCAACTGAACAAACCATATTGTACACTCCCACATTTAGAGAAAGAAGAGGAGGCTCAGGAAATCATTCTCAGGTATTGATGCATCCGGAAATAAACGAAGAACAGATGCATAATTTCCTAGTTCGAAATAATGCCAATCTAATCATCCGACCACATTGGATAACAGATCCCCCTGTGTTTTCATCAGAGAGAATAAGTTGCGTTACTCACGATGAGGAGCCGGATTTGCACCAAATTTTCAAACAGGCCGATATCCTCGTCACGGACTACTCCAGCGCATACATCGATTGGCTCATACTCGATCGACCAGTGATTTTTTCCCCATATGATTTACAAAGTTACACCCTAAAAAATGGTTTACTTGAAGATTACACCGGATTAGTCCCATCTCCAATATGTCACACACCCACAGAATTATTCTCAGCTCTTTCCGAAGCTTTGGAAAACCCTTCAATACATGCCACTCAACGTGAATTTATGAAGCAAAAATACCTTGGTGAATTGGGCGGCAACGCTTGTGACAGAATACTCGATATCATGACTCAAGAACCGTGAAATACTGATTAAACAGACACATTCACACATCTGCAAACGTGATTCTTAGAGGGGATACAATAATGCGAAATGGTGAAATTCACCCTTTCCGACTAGAAAGCATGTCGAAATATCGTCTTGTGTGGTTCCAACATCTTCACAAGGCGGCTGGTACTTACGTCATAAGGCGAGCAAAAGCAAATGGAGAGATATTTTATCCAACGAACGAAAATGGAAATCCCTGTGATGAGCATGGAGTCATACCTTTGTGGAAAATGTCCGGATCGAAATTAACCAAATTCATCGATAAGTGTGAGGACAAAGGGGTCACATTTGTCGCCACAGAATGGGGCGGACCTGATTTTGATGTCTTATCCAAAGACCCTCGAGTATGTCTTATTACCTGTATCAGAGACCCGATTAACCGATTCATATCTAATTTTAATTTCGATTATTACTGGATGTGGTCTAAGTCAATAAATTATGATGAGTACCTTTCCGAGAAAGCAATTCACACATCTCCTAACTATTACATTCGAATATTTTCTAGGAATCACAATCCAACGCATCCAGTTACAGAAGAGCATGCACGAATAGCCAAAGAAAACACAAGACTCTTTGACAAAATCATAGTTGCTGAAACTGGAATGAATGCTTTAGATGAACTTGGTTGGGAGAAGGAGTCTGATACCAAACACCCAACATTTGGGGACAGATGGGCGATGCTTTTCTTATTCAAGAAATTGCGATTATGGCGACTCTTCCAATACATCACGCGCATCAAACACGAACCCCCCAACAAACCCCATATTGAGAAATTGAACAAATTCGACATCGAATTTTACCATTTTGTTAATACGCCTTGAGAGAATTACCTTATCCCAATTTTTCTACAAATAGCAAGAAAGAAACCCCTCGACCAAAGAAACCAACTCTCCATTCTGTTGAGTGGCCCAACAAACTCATCCTCATAACTCCTGAGTGCACTCCGCATTTCTTTCAATTTTCCATTTTTTAGTGTTTCAAAAGATACCATCCCAGCAACCACTTCAGCATATTTCCTACTATCACACCTGTATAGCAGTATCTCGCTCCTTGGCATTATCCTCTGCACTCCCGGCCGATCGGGGTGATGCACGATGCAATCCGGCGCCCATGAGATAGAGAATCCGGATTCAATGGCCCTCCATGCTATATCCGTGTCTTCTCTATGTATGAAATACCGCTCATCAAAACCACCAACTTCATCTAAAACCCTTCTTCTATACGCCATATTTGCAGTTTTGAATCGATTCCAACGATCCCCTGGATGCGGGTCCATTGAAAGTATAACACCTTCATTCTCGGTTGTGATGGAACCCTCAATGATATCGACATCAATATCCTTGAACTCCTTCAAAATTGACTCAATCCAATTAGGAGACGGCACGCAGTCGTCGTCAGTAAAGGCGACTATGCTAGCACTCCCCTTCTTCCAACCAATATTTCTTGAAAAGGCAGGTCCTCGATCTATCTTTGAATCATCTACTACTTCTATAGAAGCCGGCGCTATACTTTGATTGTTAAGCGCATTAAGACATCTTTCCAAATTTGCAGGCCGTCGAAAAGTCGGTATCACCACATCCACACTCAGAGAATCTGAGATTGGTGCTTCGACCCTCATGACTCACCCTTTTTAGAAAAATGAAGCAAAGCCGGATCTTCATCCCCCATGACATCTGTGAAGCCATCCATAGTTCTCTCCCACAACTCCTGCTCCGAATTCCAAGATAACCACCTGTCAACAAATTGGGTGTGTCTCTCAATATGCTCGTCATCTTCAGCTATTCTCTTTAGAATTTCATTCGTTTGTGCTAAGATTGAACCGACGGGGCCATTCAACATGTAAGTCGTATACGGATTTCTTTCCTGTATTACTGCCATATGGGCCCTCCAGAGTGAAAAAATCACATCATATAGCCAACCAATTATCATAACACACAAAATCACAAACAAACCAATCGAAAAGAGACCCCAATAAGTCGATGAAATACCAAATGTGGTAGAATCACTGTCGAATCTCCAGCGAACATACGGCCAGGTTAGAAGAGTCAATGTGGTGACCCAGAAAGCCATCGAAATCAGCGTCTGACTTTGCTGTATCCGCCAATATTGACGCATGACCGCTTTCTTTAGCATAACCATCCCTCAAAGCCCGACCGTATCACCATTGTGACAGAATGGGTTACAAGTCATTCATTATTCTCTGAAAGCAGAAATGACACGAGGATCTGTTGACTCGGAGGGGTCGATTTCACCCATCGACGAAACCACCACGAATCTCCTCTTCACACCATGCCTGCTGCCGAAGTTGGAGTAGATGTATTCCATCGCCCCATCTTCATCATCAGCTATCACGTCTATTGTAAACGGCTGATTCTTCCCACCGCTTCGAAACGTTCCGACCGCTCTAAACGCCTTGACCATGCCTATCCGTCGAGGGAACCTGATTTAATCCGCACGGATGCTTCGAACCACCCTACAACAAACCATCTTTGTATCTAATACCCCCATCGTTTAGAATAGATGCCCTACAACACACACCCATGGAGCCAGACGAAGCAAGGCGAATTTCCCGCCTCATAGAAGCCAACCACTCCAGACAAGAGGCACTTAGAGCACAATTAGAACGGCTTTCAACACTCCTCGATGAACAAACTAGGGCCCAAGGAACTCTTGAAGCCACTGCGACGCAGACCAACAAACGTACAATGATCCCCCTTGGAAGCGGCGTCCAGATTCCAGTGACCATCGAAGATGGAGCACTCCCCGTAATAGACATCGGATCCGGCGTCCAGATTGAGACAACTCAAGAAAGGGCCATACAGATGTTGAATCAGAGGAACACGGAACTGGCGAACCTGATAGAAAGCATGGTTGAAGAATCGAGAGCAATAGAGTCCACAATTCTAGAACTCACCAACCAAATCGAAAACCACCAATTAGATACCACTTCTGAAACCCCGAAGGAATCAACAGATCAAGAGATTCCACAAATCCAACCAAAGAAGCGAACTCCGAGACGCAAGAGAGGAACTGAGCTAACGCTCGACGATTGAGGTGGACCCATGGGCTTTCTAAGTCGGTTTAGACGCAGTGCTAAGAGAATCGAGGACCCCGATGCTCTGGCGGGGGAGGAGCAAGAAGAACAAGAACCCCAAGTAATCGATGAGTTACAAGAATTTCCCCAACCGCAGAACCAAGATGATCTTGGGAGCGGAAGCGAATGGGAAACCCACGAATCCCTGGAGGCAATTGAAACCCCTTCCAATAAACGGGCGAGACGTCTCAGAGATCGAACCTCGAAGTCAATCAAAGTACCAGTGAAGCCTTCTCCTGAAACCAAGTCATCTAAATTGGTTCCAAAACCATCACAGGGGTTGTCGATCGACCTCGATAAAATAGTGAACCAACCCTCTCGGAGAAGAATATCAGCAACACCCGCCTTTGAAGAAATAATGTCAGAACTTGAGACCACCCTTCTAGAAGCGGATATGGGGCATATCGCTGTTGACGCGGTACTTGCTGAGATGAGATCGAAACTCATCGGTGCCCCCCTTCCCAAGAAGGGAGACGTAGGGCAACTCTTGGATGCAACACTTGTCTCCGCATTAGATTCATTGTTGAGAGTTTCATATTGGGACTTTGATCAGACCATTGAAGCACTGCTCGAAGAGGAACCGCCGGTAGTCATAATGCTCGTCGGCGTCAATGGGACTGGTAAAACAACCACAGCAGCCAAGATATCCTACAGACTGATCCAACGTGGTCTCTCTGTCGTTTTGGGAGCATCGGACACATTCCGCGCAGGCGCGATAGACCAATTGAGCGACCATGCCGAACGAATCGGCGCAAGATGCGTCAAAAGCCAGAGAGGTGGCGATTCTGCCGCAGTGGCAAGAGACGCGATAGACAGTGCCAAAGCCAGAGGGGATGATGTGGTCATAATCGATACAGCAGGTCGCATGCAGAACAAAACCAATCTAATGCAGGAACTGAAGAAAGTCCACAGAGTAGCATCGCCTCATATCGTTCTGTTCGTAGGCGATGCTCTTGCAGGTAATGATGCAGTCGAACAAGCAAGAAAATTTCAATCCGTATTACATTTCGATGGCGCCGTTTTGACCAAGTTAGATACAGATGCCAGAGGCGGCGCAGCCCTGTCAATCGCGCATTCTACGAACAGGCCGATCGTACTAGCAGGCTCTGGCCAAGAGTATCAAGATCTGATAGACTTCGAACCAGTACAATTTCTAACAAAATTGCTTTCTGAGGACATCGACTCCTCTGCATTCAACATCTTTGGAGTTGATGCCTGATGAGTGATAAACCATGTGCGTTGATCGCATTAAGAGACCCGATAACCACAGGCCGTTTGAAAATGATATTGAAGCAAAGGGGATGGGCCACTGAATCCACATCAAGTAGCGAGGACGCCGTTTCCATATACAGGGCGATACGGCCAAGGGTAGTGTTCCTGGGAATAGATTTGCCACCGAATGATGGACATGATACTGCTCTTCAGATAAGGGCTGATGACAACCAAGGAAGAATAGTCATAATCACCCCTAAAAATAGGGTAGAGGTAGCAAATAAAACATCCATCTCAATTGGCGCTCTGGCTACCTTGATTACTCCTATTATCGCCTCGGATGTCGAAGCCGAGTGGGCCAAGATAATGGGAGTAATACCCCCCGCCCCCGGCTTGGAAAATTTCCGATCGCCCTTGCCCGATCCACCCCCTCCATCATCACAGCCCTCAGAGATGCCGCCCCCTACGCCGGCCAATCCTGTTCCACATGCACCACCACAAAAACCGAGGAGAAGGGGACGTTTTGTCATCCGATTCACACTCCTCGTCCTCACTATCGGAGCGGCTGTCGCTGGGGCGATATACACTGGATACATCCCTATCTGATAATGAGATCACTCTTCTATGGGAATCATTCTTATCGCGTCGACAGCCATGCTTCCTTCAGGCGCCTGAACAATTTCAATCACCTTGACCCGCGAGTCGTTCAGAAGCTCAGCATCCCCCATCAACACCCTTAACCGAATACGCCATCTGAACACGATTTCCCTGAAAATAAGGAAAACGATTAGGAAGAGGACTAGAATGGCTGCAATATCTGTGAGCATGGAATTCATGCCGCGGTCTCCTCAGCATATTTCTTAGCAGCACCCAGGGGATCTGCATTTCTGATGATGCCCGACCCCACGATTACTGCATCGGAACCAGCCGCAATCGCCTCTCTGGGGTGTCCATATCTCTGACCCATCCTAGCCTCTGCTGAATTCAGATTGATGCCTGGTGTCAGAATCATCTTAGCGCTACCCACCAAACCCCGTAATTCAGAAATATTGCTCGAATTGCTCCCATTCCCTATGAAACCACAAACACCATCTATTCCACGGCATGATTCCACGACCTTTTTGCAGTATTCTTCATCCAACAGATTGCCCGAACTAGACATTTGCGCCAAAATAGCCACTGAACCCTTTCTACCACACTCTCTCCAGGCTTCATGAATACCTTCTACGATATCGGGACCAGATATTCTATGCGCAGTCACCACATCTGCCCACTCAGCTATTCTTTGATGCCCGAGCATCTGGATTTTTGATACGTAACCTATGTCGGCGAACTTCCTATCTTCAAACATAAGAACGCCCATTTCCCTCGCCGGGCCGACCACTTCATTCATCCACCTATCCAGATCAAAGTCGTGTATCCCATCAACATGGGTCTTCAGCATGCAGATATGACTTCCCACTTCATTGAGAATATGCGAAATTTCTGAGATTGTAAAGAAGTCCGCTGCAAGTATCACACGAGTTCCCCTCTCTTCCATCGATGAACGAATATCATCGACGGATAGGCACGCATAACCCGGACTCATCCTAACGCCCTCTGATGACCAGTACCTCAAGGTTCCCGAGAATTGTATTGGAACACGTTTAAATTGGACCCCAATTAGCCAACCACGGGTTGTATAGCCTAGAGTTGATCAAATGTCTGTCGGAATAGAGCCAATGGGGGAAATGGTCCTCCTTGAGATGGAAAACGCACCAGAGAAGACCGAGTCGGGGCTCTTACTCCCTGAGGAAGCCCGGGAGAAGATGAATGTTGGAAAGGTGGTCGCTATAGGGCCGGATGTGGAGGGCCTAAACCTCGATGATCGAGTCATCTACCGTCAGTACAGTGGGACAAAGGTGGAATGGCTTGGGATAGAATACATGTTGATAAAATTCGAAGACCTTCAAGCGAAGGTACTGGACCTCTGAAGAAAAGGAGTTGAAATGAATGGCAAAGCAAATGTTGTATGGAGAAGAAGCACGAAGAAAACTACTCGAGGGTATTGACTCAGTTGCGAATGCGGTAAAAGTCACGCTCGGACCCGCCGCTAGGACCGTCGTACTGGAGAAAAGTTGGGGTAGTCCCACCATCATAAACGACGGCGTTACCATTGCCAAGGACATATCTCTTGCCGATCCATTTGCCAACATGGGTGCCAAATTAGTCCAAGAAGTCGCGAGCAAGACCCAGGATAATGCTGGGGACGGCACCTCGACGGCCAGCATACTCGCCCAGGCACTTTGCCACACGGGACTCCGTAATGTCACTGCTGGCGCAAGTCCAGTGGAGTTGAAATCAGGTTATGATGAGGCGATATCTGTTGTAGTCGATCGTCTGAAAGAAATGGCGAATCCTGTAGAGACCAGTGAGACGATCCATCAAGTTGCTACAATAGCCGCTAACAACGACTCAGACATAGGGTCGTTAATCGCAGAAGCCGTAGAAGCTGTTGGCCAGGAAGGAGTCATCACGGTGGAAGAAGCGAAATCAGCAGAAACCGATCTTAAAGTCGTAGAAGGAATGGAAGTTGACAAAGGATATATCTCGCCATATTTCATCACTGACCGAGAAAAGAAAGAATCCATTCTGGAAAACCCTATGATTTTGATTACGGACCAAACGGTCAACAGCGCCCAAGACCTACTCCCCAGCCTAGAAGTGAGCATGCAGCAAAAGAGACCACTACTCATCATAGCAAAAGATGTCGAGGGTGAGGCCCTTGCAACACTCGTTCTAAACGTAGCCAGCCGCGTAGTCAAGGCAGCAGCTGTGAAAGCCCCAGGCTTCGGAGACGAACAGGGTGAATTGTTAGACGACATAGCCATTTTAACTGGTGCAACGGTACTTGCAAAGGATAAGAGCGCAGATCTGAAAGCCCAGGGCCCAATGTCACTCGGCGGTGCTGAGAAAGTCATCATAGCCAAGAATAAGACAACATTTGTCGGCGGCGAGGGAGATAAGAAGGCCATAAATGAACGAGCTGACATGCTAAAGAGTCAAGAGAAACTCTCCAAGTCTAAGTGGGACAAAGAAAAGATGCAGAAGCGAATCGGTAAGATGACCGGTGGCGTAGCCGTTCTGAGGATAGGCGCGGCCACGGAGACTGAAATGAAAGAGAAGAAAGCCAGAGTCGATGATGCACTGAATGCAACCCGTGCCGCCATGGCTGAAGGCGTTGTAGTCGGCGGCGGCGTGGCTCTTCTAAGAGCCAGAGACGCACTTAACCCACTCATGGAGAAGAGTTCAGGAGACCATTCGATAGGAGTTCAAGCTGTATATGATGCTCTTTCAGCCCCACTCAGACAAATCAGTGAGAATGCAGGAGAAGAGCCTAGCGTGGTAGCTGCAAAAGTCATCGAGAACGACTCAGATAATTTCGGCTATAACGCCAGGAATAAGAAATACGTCGATCTTTTGGATGAAGGCGTGATCGATCCTGTAAAGGTGACAAGAAACGCTCTTCAGTCAGCTGGATCCATCGCAGGGCTCGTCCTCACCACCGAGACCCTCGTTGCTGACGAGCCTAAACCCGAGTCCCCTGCGGGTGGCCCAGACATGGGCGGCATGGGCGGCATGGGCGGTATGGGCGGCATGGGCGGCATGGACTTCTGATGCAACTCATGCGCATCGTTGATGGACGTCCCGCCGGACCACGAGCCGGGAACCATCGATGAACAACAACGTCTTGCGCGTGGATGTACTTCCAAGAACCGGCTCGGGATTGATCGACAGCCGAGCACTTTCTACGAAGAAAATACTTCCAAAAGAAATTGAAATTAATGTGAAAACTATCAGGACCAGCTTAGGCTACACCGTTAAAGCCGATTTAACTGAGCAAGAAAGAGGGAATGCAGCAAAAGACCTCTTTTCAGACCCGATCATAGAACACTACTCCCTCGATGGCTCGATAGCAGCAGGATTACTCCCAGACCTCGGCCGTTCGGACATCACTATTCAGGTCGGTTTCAAGCCCGGTGTAACCGACAACAGGGCCATGGCCGCAGAAGATGGCCTCAGAACATTGTTTCCTAGAAGGAAGACAAAGGTCGCCTCAACAATATCATATCACTTTTGGTTTGGGAATAATACCCCGGATATTGGACCGATAATTGCGCTTTTGCACAACCCAATGCTCGAGCAATTCGCCATTTTAGAATCGGACAGAAGAATAGAGCACTTGATACCGTTCCCTGTACTCCCCGCTCAGAACACACGTAAATCAGAATCCATTGATCTCGAAGTGGGGGATGACGAACTTCTTGACATTAGTGAGAGGGGTTTGTTAGCCCTGAATCTACAAGAGATGAAGGCAATACAATCACATTATAGAGACCCTAACGTAAAGCGAATAAGAGAGAAAATGGGGCTCCCTGTAGATGCACCCACTGATGCTGAACTAGAGTGTTTAGCGCAAACCTGGTCTGAACATTGCTCCCACAAGATATTCGCAGCTAAGATTCATCACAAAGACACCGAAACCGGCGAATCAACCACGATAGATTCTCTATTCAAGACATATATCATGAAACCCACCCTGGACATTCAAAAAGAAGTTGATTGGCTACTTTCGATTTTCCATGATAATTCCGGAGTTATCGCTTGGAATGAAAATTGGAGCCTCTGCATGAAAGCCGAGACTCACAATTCACCCAGCGCCTTAGACCCTTTCGGAGGGGCAATGACTGGAATTGTTGGCGTCAATAGGGACATCCTTGGTACAGGATTGGGTGCAAGACCGATTGCAAACACAGACGTATTCTGCTTTGGCCCTCCGGATTACTCTGGGAACATTCCCAAGGGACTATTTCACCCTTCCAGAGTATTTCGCGGGGTCCACGCGGGAGTTAGGGCTGGTGGAAATGAGTCTGGGATACCCACCGTAAATGGCGCGATTATCTTCGATGAAAGATACCTTGGCAAACCATTGGTGTATTGTGGCACAGTCGGCATAATGCCACGACTCCTTCCCGACGGAAGAGAATCACACGACAAAACACCCACTCCCGGCGACATCGTCTACATGGTCGGAGGAAGAGTAGGCTTCGACGGTATCCACGGCGCTACTTTCTCCAGCCTTGAGTTAACAGAGGATAGCCCGAGTTCAGCGGTTCAAATCGGCGATCCAATCACTCAAAAGAAAATGCTTGATATGATTATCGAGGCAAGAGATGAAGGATTGATACAAGTTATCACCGACAACGGTGCAGGTGGTCTTTCAAGCTCAGTCGGAGAGATGGCCGAACTGACGGGGGGAGCAGACCTAGATCTCGCTGTAGTGCCCCTCAAGCAGGCTGGTCTGAGCCCATGGGAGATATTGGTCTCAGAATCTCAAGAAAGGATGACTGTGGGTGTCAAACCAGAGGATTGCGAATCGTTCGAAGCACTCGCTGCCCTTCATGAGGTCGAAGCGACAGCGATTGGAAAATTTACTGACTCAGGTGCGTTCATTGTCCGAATGGGAACCGATGTAGTCGCTCATCTACCCATTTCATTCTTGCACGACGGCTGCCCTCAATTAGAGCTCGCATCTGAGTGGACCCCACCAACACACGCGGAAGTGATACTTCCTGAAGACTCACAAATGGGAGAAGCACTCTTGAGACTCATAGCCAGACCTAACATCGCTAGCAAAGAATGGTGGGTCCGTTCATACGATCATGAAGTCATTGCTCAATCGGTGATTAAGCCGTTCTGCGGTGTCAATCATGATGCTCCAGGCGATGCTGCAGTCATCGCCCCAATCCAAGGTCAAACACAAGGCGCGGTGATATCGAATGGAATCATTCCCAGATATTCCGACATCGATGCATATGCAATGACAGCTGCCAGCATCGATGAAGCCCTGCGCAATGCAGTTTGCGTTGGAGTTGACCTCGATCTTATTGCGGGGTTGGACAACTTCTGTTGGCCGGATCCGGTGGAATCGCAAAAGACTCCTGATGGACGGTATAAATTGGCTCAATTAGTCAGAGCAAACCGTGCTTTGGATGATGTATGCAGGGCTTACAAATTACCATGTATAAGTGGAAAGGACTCAATGAAGAATGACGCTAAACTACATGGTGAAAAGATCAGCATCCCCCCAACAATTCTATTCAGTCTAATTGGCAATCATAAGGATGTCCGAAAGGCCGTATCGAGCGATTTCAAGACTCCGGGGGATAGGATATATCTCTGCGGTGAGTCCCATCAAGAACTCGGAGCCAGTGAGATCGCATACATGCTTAGGGACGAGACTCGAGGACAATCCGGGATCGGTGGGCGTATACCAGAAATAGATACGACTCGAAATCTGGCGTTGTATAGAGCTCTAACAGAGGCGATGCAAAAGGAACTAGTCTCAAGCGCTCATGATTGTAGTGATGGTGGATTAGCAGTAGCGATTTCAGAGTGCTGTTTTGGATCAGATTCTGGAGCGCGGGTAGACGTGTCCCCAATCATGTATGATTGCAATCAGATAGAGCCATGGGGGGCCATGTTCGGAGAATCTCTGGGCCGAATACTCGTAAGTGTAAAACCAGAAAATAGTGAGGCATTTGAAAATTCAATGACCGGCAATGCATGCTATTTCTTAGGTGTAGTTGAAGCAGGCGATACAATATCAGTAAACAATGGGGATACCAAATTAATCTCCACATCGATGAGTACCTTGCGGAAAGCGTGGAAAGAAACCCTCGATGGAGGTGGCCCACAGTGACTCAAGTTCGAATTGCCGTCCTCTCTGGCTTTGGAATCAATTGCGAAACTGAAACTATGGCGGTGTTTGAGATGGCCGGCGGATCCCCAGAAAAAGTACATGTCAATATGCTCGTCAATGGGGATTTGAATCTGGACGATTACCATATCATGGCTGTCCCGGGAGGATTCTCGTTTGGAGACCACCTAGGTAGTGGCAGGGTGCTGGGCAACAGACTCCGATTTGGCCTCCGTGACCAGGTCAGACGCTTCGTACGGGCCGGCAAACCTGTAATTGGTATTTGCAACGGGTTTCAGGTGCTGGTAAAGATGGGGTTGCTCCCAGGCGACGAGGAAGTAACACTCACTCAAACAGCATCACTCGCACTCAATGACAGTGCTCATTATGAAAATCGATGGGCTACACTCGAATTTGATCAAAATAGCCCTTGCATCTGGACTAAAGGACTTACCAGAATCAGAGTGCCGGTGAGGCATGGAGAAGGCAAATTTGTCACAAGCGACAGAGAATTGCTGGACCAATGGGCGAAGAGGGGACAACTCGTGGCAAAGTATGTCGATCCCTCGAAAGAATATCCCAGTGCCACGGACGAAGTGCTACCTTATCCAATCTCCCCAAACCAAAGTTGGAGAAATATCGCGGGGGTCTGCGATCCAACCGGCCTCGTCTTTGGCCTAATGCCTCATCCCGAGGCATATCATAGCACATGGCTTTCACCTGACTGGACCAGAGATGAGGGGATCGAACACGGGAGAGCTCCTTCAATCACCATCTTTCACAATGCCGTAGAATACTCACTTCAGAGTAAAAAGGAGACTTAAGACGTGGTTTTGAGAAGTATTCTCATATCCCCTGTTGCGAGATACTTTCGCACAAAGAGGATGTTCTTTGAAGCATCAGAATATGCCAAACAAAAGGAGAAGCCATTGATGATGATCGGCGACCCATGCAGTGGCAACTATTTCCACTTCATGTCTAGTATGTTCCCAAACAGCGAGCATGGGGACGTCACTATCGATCTATACGGGTGCCAAGAGTGCAATAGGATGGACATCAACGATATCGACTCATGGAAATTATTCGACGACGACTCATTCGTGGTTATGGAGACTGGCGTATTAGGATTCTCAGAGGACATAGAGCGCGTAATCACCCAAATCAAGAGGGTATCTGGGGGAGACTTCCTCTCAGCAGGAGGGAACAAAGGGTTGCTGTGGGAAATGCTGCTGTACAAGACATATAGCAAGAAGTTGAATTACACCATGAACCCATTCGACTCGAGAAAACATAGACATTATACTGGTAGGAAATTAGGTAGAAAGGAAAAGGTAAAACTTGAATTTTAACTTGCTTTTACCCATTTTTAGGAAGGCGCTTTGTACAACCAGATTAGTCGCTGGGCGTGCTCCAGCATCTTCCATGTCGTGACAGGGTCCCGATCGATGCCCCTCTGACGCTCCCCCCTCTTCCAGATTCAAGACCTTGGTCTGGGGCCATCGCATATCTTGATCGGGACGGTGTGTTGAATATTGGGTCTGAGAATTACATTAACTCTCCCTCCGAGGTCACCTTGCTCCCATATGCAGCCAAGTGCGTCGCTAGATTACGTAGATCCGGCTTCCGAATCGCTGTTGTGACGAACCAGTCCCCAATCGGTAGGGGGTACTGGGATTCTGAGAATCTAGCACTAATTCATGACCAGATACAGAAACTCCTCTTGATTGAAGATGAAGATGCGATTCTAGATTTGATACTCCACAGCCCCTATGTCCCGAACCAGAATGCGTGGGCAAGAAAGCCAAATCCAGGTATGTTAGAGGCAGCCCGTCAGTTGATCGACCACGCAGAATCGACCAAGGAATGGTCCGAACTATCGATGAGATTTGCCAGTGATTGGATCGAAAGGCCATCCGAGTCCGATTCAGTCATGGTGGGGGACAGGATTTCGGATATGACGGCTGCAAAGGCATTCGGAGTCAGATCTTTGCTATGCCCCGCCGATCTTGGACTATCAGCTGTGATAAACGACATCATCTCGCCGGATATTCAATGACTCAAAGAAAGACAATAACGTAAGTTGGGAAGACCTTGAACGGCGATTTTTGGCGCCCCGACCGGGATTTGAACCCGGGTCGCAGCCTCGACAGGGCTGCATGATAGGCCACTACACCATCGGGGCTTGCTTCCCAACCGAGTTGGGGATTATCTTTCAATCTGCCCCTCGTTCATATTCTTCGATTCCACTGCAATGTATTGATGGCCCGCCTAGGTACGCACCTCGTCATGAGCGAGGCTCCACTCATCATCGACGTCATTGATAATGGCGGTCAATGGACACATAGAGAGTGGCGCATGCTCCGATATCTTGGTGTCGATACCAAGATATTTCCAAATGACACACCGCTTAGTGAACTTAGGGAGGTCGACGGGCTGATCCTCTCTGGCGGGGCAGCGCGAGTTGGACTGACAGGAGAACTGGGCCGTTGCGCCGACTACCTTTCATTGGACGTGCCAATCCTTGGAATTTGTGCAGGTCTCCAATTCATGGCTGGTTTTTACGGTGGTAGAGCAGAGGAAGCCGAAGAGCCAGAATTCGGCGCGGCGACCATGAAGCTGTCAGACGACCCTGGCCCGCTATTTTCATCCACCCCCATGGAACAAATCGTATGGGAAAGTCACAATGACGAGGTGGTAGACGTCCCTGATAATTTCAGGATAACAGCGTCTAGCGACTCTTGTCGTGTTCAAGCAATGCAGAACGATTCCGGCGATCGTCTAGGGGTGCAATTCCACCCAGAGGTCAATGATTCCGAGTTCGGTGAGACCATATTCAGAAACTTCGTCAGCATATGCGATAGTGCTCGGAAGACCAACTGATATAATGGGCAGGTTGAAGAAGGCTGCCAAACCGGCCCAATTCATGACGAACCGCATGACATTGTACAAGTGCCGTTCTTGCAACCGAACTGACAGGAAGCCATTCGACGCAGAGGGACCGGCCACCTGCAACCATTGCTCATCTCCAATGGACCCCCTCGAGATCAGGTATAGATGCGTTCGATGCGGTCACATCGAGTTCATTGAGATAGGCGCTACGGGCAAATCATGCCACAAGTGCGGCTACCGAATATTTGTCAAGCCCCGCAAAGAAGGCCCCGACGGCATCAAGACTCTACGGGCAGAGTAACGCGGACTTCAAGACCCTAGCCGCAATACACAGTACGTGTCCGGTTGGCTTGTCGATCACGCTCCTCGAACTTTCGATCAGTTTGCAGCCCCCGAGCGCGTCATTGAGCGCGTAACCGCAATGTCACTCCTGCCTCAACCACCGCACCTCCTCATAACGGGCCCCCCAGGCTGTGGTAAGACCGCCTTGTGGCGTCTTTATGCGCGTCAGGTTTTGGGCCCCTCCTGGGCATCCACCGTTCATGTCAGAAACATCAGAGATATGAAGAGGAAAAGAGGCGCAATGGAATTGTTTGAGACTTTCCTCCGGCCGGAAGGAAAAGAATCATCGGACACCCTCGCAGGCAGAATGTCCCTCGCAGCATTTTCAAACACCAGAGAACACAGTTCCAATGACGATCCACCGCCTGCCGGCAAAGAAACCATATCAAACAACGCCCAACCCTTGAGCCGATTGATTATCCTCGAAGATGCAGATCATATGAGCATGAGATGGCAAGCATATCTCCGGAGAATGTTAGAAAAAGTGGGTCCAGCTTCTAGATTCATATTCACGGCCCGGGCACCATCTGCTATCATAGACGCACTCAGATCTAGGACACAGATGATCCGCCTTCCTGCCTGTGATGATGGAAGCCTCAAGAGGACCTTGGAAGGAATAATTGATGCCGAGCGCATAAATCTGGAAGAAGGCATTATCGATGATATCCTATACGTTAGTCAGGGTAATATTCGAAGAGCGATATTCATGCTCGAATTACTTTGGGCACATGACAAACTATCCGACCGTTCATCAATTCATGATCTGATCCAAGGAATCACCATGAAATCGGGCAGGGATATCATTGAGATGGCCCTTCAGGGAAAGGTCGTCGGCTCCAGATGGTTAGATCGTAATGGGAGGAGAATAAAGGTAAGAACAGGAGCTGTAGCTGAAGTGGACCGTCTTTTGGATGATCATGGGCTTGAGCCAGAGGACGTAATAGACCAGATACATGCGGCTCTCGTCGGCCGACGACTCCCATTGAATGATTTACTTAGGAGCGAGATACTGCAAGCACTTGCTAAATGCAGTCGAGATATTCAATTACACACTCATGCACGAATCCATTTCGAGGATTTCCTCCACAGGGTTGCTGAAGTCGGGCGTAGCCGCCTCGTCACAACATAATGGCGGGCGCGGCAGGATTCGAACCCGCGGTCCCCGGCTTAGGAGGCCGGTGCATTATCCAGGCTATGCTACACGCCCGTCTCGCCCAGGCCGCCCCCTTCAAGAAAGCCTCCTATCGAATCGTCATATTTTTGCGCCATCAAGCGATGACATCAAACACATCCAGCAAAAGCGCCGCTCGAACGATATATGGATTTGCCAACACCCTATGCCGAATCCGAGCAGCAGCAATCTTCGATTTCATCAGCGATGGAGCGAAGAATATTGTCGAGAGACAAATGGAGAGGAAGATGGACAAAACTCACCACGAACCCAGTTCTCCGCTTTGCAAGATACACGCTCGCCTTTACTCTTCCAGCATCCATCGTAGCCGCATCAACATTCCTAGACTCAGACTTCCTTAGTATCTCTAGAATAATGTGGTTGGCCTCCATTATTTTGTTCATCCCCCCTCTAATTGCATCTTCCTATGCAAGAATGGCTGCCAAAGACCGGTTAGAACTCAGAAGAGAGGGATTTTCACTCCGAGAGTCATATGTCGGCGTAGATCGAATCTTGAACCAACTCGAAGAAAACAAACTCAGGGAGCGAACTAGGGTTTCTGCAGCCATAGTCGGCTTCATTCTCGCTTCTATCGTATCTTCAGCCACTCTTCAAACGGACCTCTCACTAACTCTTTTGAGTCTCACGGCCATTCTCTCAATTGTTATTCTATTTGCCACATTATCGATCGAAAAGCAAAAATCAATGGATACCGGAAAGACTCCCTTGTTGAAACTCCATACCCCCTCTCTTCACGACACTCTTGCCGAACCCCTGCTTGTCGATTTAGTCTATGCACATCTCGACCCTGAAACTTCTAGCAGGTGGAACATTTGGATGGAAAAAATCAGTAAAGGAGTAAGACGACAACAGCGATCAGAGGATGCTATTGAAACAATTTTGAGAGCCATTTATCTCTCAATGATCGGAGAAATTGAACAGAATGAAAAAGATAGGATTTGTACTGAGGTCTTGAACACTAGATCCGTAGAACGCCTAAGGGGAAAGCAAGAGCCGTTTAATCTCGAACAACTCGAGAAATTATTGACCCATGTCATTGAAAGAAAACCCGGACTTTTCAGGCTGTTATCTAGAACGATGCAAAGAGCCTCAAGAATTCGTAAATCTGAGACATGGACACTAGATGCAGACCTCCCTCCCAGAGCAACGCACGGTGAGAGCGACCTATTCGTTTTGGCAAGCCCCGATCAGAACTCTTCGAAGCCATTTGAAATTGACATAATAACCGTTGAGGGCGAACCTGAGATTCAGGTAATTCGCCTTCCCCCGATAAATCGAAGTGTAAGACCCGGCAGAACTGATGGCACAGACGGATGGAATAGGTTCAACGCAACCGTTGACAATTCGCATATCCTCTGGATTGGCATGGCTTGGAATAAATCAGGACATGAAGGCCGTTCTGTCCAAGTCAACCTTCTCACAGAAAACGAAACTACAGTCAAGTCACTCGTACTCTGGACTATCATGGAAGATGGAGACGGGTTCATCTTCAGTACAATTCGAAACGCAGTCAAAGAAGTTTATTCCATGATCACTCGAACTATTACCCGATGATGAACGAAGCGTCACGTTCATTCAGAACATGCATCTGGACATGACTGAGTAGCATGGAGTCGTGGGACGTATTGGTCATAGGAACTGGGCCTTCAGCGCTTCGCGCTGCTATTGCGTCTTGCGATTCTGGTGCCAATACCGCCATAATCCACCAATCACCTGGACCAATCATTAGCCCATCTACCGCCGGTCTTGCAGCATCGCTAGGGGAAACCACCCCTGAAGCGCATATCGAAGACACAATTGCATTAGGAGATGAGAGCACGAACGAGCATGCCGTTAGAAGAACATGCTCTTCCTCAGTAGAGATTCTTTCTGAGCTAGAGCGATGGGGGATGATACTTCGTAGAGACAAGGGAGGGTTACCACACCTTTCATCAGTGCCCGGGCACGCCGCCCCTCGACTTTCAGGCGCAGGAGATGCTACTAGCAGATATCTAACCCAGATCCTCGATGAACAGGTTCTGAAGAGATCGATTCAGAGACGACAGAATCACATACCATTATCCATGGTAATGGATAATAGTCAGATCCGAGGAATTGTGGCGTTGGACTTACTCGACGGCAAAGTAAAACCATACCAATGCAAAGCGATAATATTGGCTGATGAGGGATATCAAGGACTCTGGTCCAACCCATCAATCGGCTCAGGAAATGCAATCGCAATGGCAATAAGAGCCGGAATCAGTCCACAGAATTTGCACAAGGTGCCCCTTCACCCTATGGTCATCAGAGGAACGGACATCCCAATCCCCTTCGAGATCTTAGACGTCGGTGGAAGATACAGATCTGAATCAGGGGATGATATCGACCCATTGAATCATGAAGGAGATGCGGTGGTCGATATGAGATTCATCGATCAGCAGCACTCACTTTGGTTTGACTCGATTAGAAAGACAATTTTAGATTCCACAGCACTGGACGTCTCGATCGATGTGATTCCAGTAACACACCAAGTCATGGAGACCACCGGCGGGATTCCTGTGGATCAAAAAGGTAGAGTTACAATCGAGTCAGGTAAGATGTGGGCAACAGGTGTTTATGCAGCGGCCCCCTCTGCAAGCACAGGGTTTCACACTTCATCGATATTGCCTGGGAACGCTATGTTAGAAAACCTCTACACCGGCTCATTAGCAGGAAAAGAAGCAGGAAAATGGTCATTAAACTGCGATTTTGGAGGATCACAGAATATTCTTCAAAGTCTGGATTCAGCAAATAAGAGAATTGAAGATCTATACAAGGAAAAAGGAGACTCAGTAGGGGCTGCTGAGACAAAATTAACTACACAAGCAAAGTCTTTCTTATCAGGCAGTGCAACCATCGAGTCCTTGATCGAAACTGCAGAAAAAGCCGCTGAAGCAGTGAGGACTACCACCAATACGCGAGTTATGAACCAGGAGATTGTAGGGGCTATAAGAGTCCAAGATCTTGGTACTATCGCAGCATCATTTGCCATGTGATTGTATGACCGAGCACACACTCTTCACTAGAATTATAGAGGGAGAGATTCCTTGCTACAAGTTGTATGAAAACGAGCATGTATTTGCATTTTTAGACATTAACCCCCTCTCTAAGGGACACACGCTGCTTGTGTCCAAAGAGCCAGCACCCTCGATTGATCAACTGAGTCCAAACTCTGCAGCAGCCGTCGGAAAGGCATTGCCAATTCTCTCCCGCGCAATAAAAGAGGCCACAGGGGCCATTGCATACAACATAATTCAGAATAACGGAAGAGAAGCTGGCATGACTGTCCCACACGTCCATTTTCATATAATTCCGAAATATGTAGAATCCAAACACACTTTCGCATGGGAGCCAAAATCACTAGACGCTACAGAGGCTGAAACGATTGCCGAGGCTATCCAACTCAGTTTGAACGAGTGAATGCTTACAACATCACGTGGCCCATGGAGGGTCAGCATGGACTCTAAGCCCGAGGCCCTGGCTCCGGAACTTTCCAGTAGCGCAATGCGGATAGATACAAGAAAACTCGACTCAGTTCCATGGGACCATTCGGGAAAACACCCGGGATCAATAATCGTGTGGTGGCTATTCAGAGCAATGATATCCGTCGGCCATCGAATCATTTTTAGAAATTCCAAGGCCGACAAAGCTCCTGATATAGGCGGTGGCAGAATATCCGTTTCAACTCATATCAACGGGTTAGTGGATCCTTTAGTCATAGTTTACAGCCAAGATCGCAGATTTACAGCACTTGGGCGCCATGACTTGGTTACAAGGCCGATACTTGGCTGGTGGACAAGAGGTCTTGGTATACAGCCAATCCTGAGAAAGGCAGAAATGGATGAAGGCATAACTAACTCAGACTTCGCAGGAGAGATCAACAGAAGAAGCATGCTAACAGTTTCAAATTGTATTTCTAATGGTTATTCTGCAGTTGTATTTCCTGAAGGCACCTCGCACCAAGACTCAGTCCTACATGGTTTCAAAACCGGACCATTTCGTACAGTTTTCGCTGCAGCAGCACTCGCAGAGCTTCGAAAGCTCCCCCAGCCGCATCTGCAACCCGCTGGTCTCCATTGGAGAAATCATACAAAATTTAGAACGGATCATCATGTCGAATATCTCGATCCGATACCTATCCCCAATCCGTATTCCCAGAAGCAAGCCCAGTCTTTGTTGAATGGAGAGTGGGTCGAACCCCCCAAATCTCAAGTAATCGCTATGCGCGATTCAGTATATTCAATTCTCAAAGACGCAACTCCAGATTCTCCTGATTGGGAAACATACCGCGCATGGGTATTCATGGCACACAGAAAATCCAAAACCCCCATCACTGACCTTTATGAAGAGGTATTAGAAACAAGAGAGATAAGACAAAAATGGAGAGAGGGGAAAATCTCTCAAGAATTATTCGAGAACGCATCAAATGCTGCCAAGATACTACATGATCACGACTTGGACGCACGTGATTTGACCGTGGAGGGACAACTCATAAGGAAAAGAAACAGCATATTTTCTTTGATTTTAGGAACCTCTGTGATGCTAATTACGATGCCAGTTTTCGCGTTAAGTACATTCCCTCAAGCTATCCTTGCATGGTGGCTGGGAGATAGAACAGACGAGGGAATCGACGCCAGAACAACATATCATCTGATGGCAGCAATGTTTTCATTAACGCTTTTTTGGCCAATAATTGGTATTCTTTGGACCATTTCCGCCATTTTACTCTACGATCTTCCACTTTTATCTACACCTCTCTTCTTCACGGCGCTATTCCCCATTTTCTATCTAGCAGCCATTCTAATGGCTTTAGGTTATGATCTTGTAACTGATTTCAGGCGAGACCGCAGAAGGGCCGCATTGATCCGTAGCCAAACTGCAAGATATCTCTATGATTGCATGAATTCAGTGGACGAATCTCTCGTTGCCCTCAAATAGGACGTATTTACATCCGGGCTGCGTGGATGCAGAGGATGCCACTGCCGCAATCCGCGAGTGGCTTGATGATGAGAATTTAGAATACAGGGTCGTCGACGATGGAAAAGCAACACTTCACCTTCATGTCAAGTATCCGCCTACGAAAGACGGCCATGTTTTCAACATCGTGATACCTAAGAAAAGATCACTTGTTTTGGTGTATTCGATCACCCGAGTTGATCAGGGACAACAAGATGAGATGGTGAGTTACAGGGATGAGGACCTGATTGGGTGGAAAGGCTGGCTACACGAGATTAGAATGCACCTCACTAGATCTAGGCTCGATTGGGTTTTACACGTCGGCAAAGAAGACGAACAGAGTAGACCGGGGCCGCTTCAAGCATTCAATATATCACGTCCAATTTGGTTTGACGGACTTACTCAAAATGAACTCATGCAGACAATGAGGGGGGTTTGGTTGACAAAACTCTCCATAATACACCAAATAAAATTCGATTATGGTAAAGGAATAGGTAAACCAGGGCCGGTAGATGACTGGAAAGGCAGGAAACCGATATCCAGACCTAGTCAAAAATCAAGTTTAAAATCCGCTGAGGTAGATTTCGATGAACAAGCCGGCTTCGGTCAGAGCTTCGATCCTAGTGAGTGGGTCTAGCCATATCTGACCCGAATGGGTCGACATTAAGTATGGTTAGAGTTGCATTTAGTATACTGAGTGGTATCCATGCAGAATAGAAAGAAGCGTTCCAGCATCATGATGACTTTGCTAATGCTTTCCAGCATAGTCGCCGCTATGGGTGCAGCAGTTCCGGTACAAGCCAGTGAAATTGTTCTCACAGACGCTATTAACATCGTCAACAGCGGGCCCAATTCAGATTCAATGGTTGCTGTCGACTCCGACTCAGAGGGCAATGTGCACTTTGTGTGGAGTCGGAATACTCAGCATTTGTACTACAAGATGCTAGGCCCTTCGGGCGAGACGCTGATCTCTGAAACACAAATCTCCAATCCTGGTGCGCATCAAGCATGGCATCCCGACGTCGCAATCGATTCCGAGGACAAAGTGCATATCGTCTGGGCGGACAGATCCGGACAATGGACAATCTGGTATCAGTTGTTAGATCCTGCGATGCATGAACAGGACGGCTCGAATGCAATCGATGGCTTGAATGGCATATCCATAATCGACGACTATGAAATAAGGACTGGAAACCAAGACAGGGATTGGCCCGCTATAGCCGTAGACTCTTTGGATAATGCACACATTGTTTGGCAAGATAACAACGACCCATTAGACCTCTATTATTCACAGACTCAGATTTATTATGAAATGATTGAGATAGATGTATCCAGCAGAGAGGCTCAATCAAAAATAGACGCTACACTTCTGACACCAATAATTGGGATGAAGGGACACCCAGATATTGCCGTAGACAATGACGACTTCGTTCAGGTGGTTTGGGACGATACTAGAGGAGGCAAGGTCGAGATGGTTGTGCCAATCGATACTTCCGGTTCAATGGGGACGGAATGGGCAGACATGTGCACAGTTTTCTATGGTGGCCAATTCTCATCTGGAGGTAATTTCATCGGACTCAAACCCATGTTGGAACAGGCAAATATGACGGTATTTGAGACATTATATGGAATAGGGGGAGTGCAACAAGTCGCTGCAGCAACTTCCGGTTACTGTACAACGGCATATCAGACAGGGGGATCAGGAAGCCAAGGCCCTCGTTCAAACCATCTCGGTCAAACCCCCGCAGACACATCTGGTGGCATTCGAAAGTTGACCGGTGCAGTGTTGAGTAACGCCGCCATATCACTGAGTTACGACGGAGGAGGTCAGGGTTCGGAAGCATGGGGCCCATCTTCCACGTGGTCGTGCCTCTCATGGAGGGATGCACAGGGTAGGCTCGGCAACCTTGCCAACCCCCCGACAGCAGAGGACCACCGATGGAATCCAAATGCCACCAAGATCATCATTCCAATTTCTGATGAGAATGCTAATGACGGATCTCCTGAGGACGCCACTGATCGTGAGAGTGTGAATGAGGCACACGATGCATGCGTCCTCGCTGGAATCTCACCAGTACCCCTCTGGGCAGGTGCAGACAGCAACGTAGGCTCTCAGATGAGAGACCTCGCTGAGTGCCCCAACAATCAACCAGGCACCCCTTCAGTGGCCAGATACTGCCCTGGAGGGGCACCTAGAACGACACATGCCGAGGGAGCAGTCTATGCATTCCCAACAGGAGCCTCCTCAGCAGCCGAACTCCAGTTCATGGTAGAGGCGCTCATATATCTGGCAACAAACGCCTCTCGTGAAATATTCATTTCAGTACTCGACCCATATGCCCTTCTAGATAACCCATGGGTCGGTTTTGCCCCGGGCCAGCCTGCTACCCGTTGTGTCCCACAGTGTTCAGCGACTTCTGGAAGCCGATATTACATCGAAGATGTAGGCCCATCCCTCGATCTCCAGGGATACGGGCATCTTGTTGTTGTAAACGACACCCGAGTCACACTGCAAGACGCATACAGCCTACACCCACAAGTCGCTCTGGACAGCCAAGGGAACACGCATATTGCGTGGATGGATGGAAGGTCATATGGATTCGAATTAGACGTTAATTACGAGATTTTCTACACACGTCTCAAACTCAAGGGCGCGGGGCAATGGGACGGTGCAAGCGACGGATTGCCAGCTTTTGGTATCAAGCAAATTATGGACTCTGCGATATCCAATGTCGAAGGATTAGATTGGTTTGACGATAATCCAGACAGAGGCCCGTATGAGGCCACATCGTATCTTCCAGGCATACTGGTCGATGATTTCGACAACATACACATTGCATGGCTCGATAATAGCAACCAGTCCCAAGGCGAGTCCATCATGTACACGCGCCTCAACAGTACTACCGATCAATACCCCGATGGATTCCCTACCTTGAACAATCTCGCTATAGCAGTATTAGATGAGTGGGAGATTTTTGAGGTATCCACATGGGAATCTGGTAAACTGGGCCCCAACTCCCCCAGGAACCCACAGCTAGGAACCCCACCGGCCTTCTCTAACGACCTTGGAAGCGGAGCTCACGTAGCTTGGTCTGACTCAACTAAATGTGGAGAAGCAAACAGCCCAAAACAGACATTGTGCTACGTCCACGTTCTAACCGGGCTTGTCGATGTCGCACTTGCACCTTCTGAGACCTATTATCACGTCATTGAACCGGGTGAGAGCACGATCTACAACTTAACTATCGACAATCCAACGCCCGGCCCCTCTGATCTTGTGGCCGATACCTTCCGCCTCACTGTAGAGGACGTTCCCATGAACTGGAGCGCTACTCTCTATTACGCCTCTAACCATACGCCGATTTTCGAATCCACGCCCATACATCTCAAGGGTAATTCAAATGGTGAAAACCTAGTTCCCCTTTACTTGAGGGTAAGAGCCCCCACAATATACCAAGCTGAGGGCGACCAATTAGCGGAGATTAAGGTGAGAGCAGTTTCATACAAAGACCCCGCTATTGATGATGAGAGGCAACTTGTGATTCTGATGGACGTGGTACATGGAATCGACCTATCCACAATCAACAAAAACATCGATGTTGAACAGGGCGGCTCAGGCACCTTTTCCATAATTATCAGAAATACAGGCAACGTTTACGATACGTTTGCATTCCACGACCCGTCTACGCTTGATGGCCAAATGGAGTGGGGCCTACAATTCGGATGGGGCGTAGATTTCCCTATGGAAGTCTCTCTAGACCCAGGACAGGCAGTGACCAAGAACCTCAGAGTCACCATACCAACTTCACAAACCCCCGGGACCTATGTGATATACCTCAAAGGATGGTCTACAGGGGAACCGATATTCCAAATCGATCATGGAACCTATGATGTTCTCGGCCTTTGGATAAACGTCTCAGTGAAGACTTCTGGAAACATTGTGTTCAAGATACCAGATGGCACGAGCTTGAACGTCTTGCCCGGAGACTGTGCCGAATTCGATATCGAGGTAACAAAGAACTACTCTCCAGGATCCTTGATATTCACCACACCCGGTGGCCCAACGGAGAGGCCATCAGATATCTCTCAAAGCGTGTGGAGATACGACCATTGGACAGTAGACTTAGACTTCTCAAGCGCGCCCGGGGGTAATGGAATCCCGGAAAACGCTCCAAGATATTGGGCTGTTGTCGGAAATCCATATGTGGTCACAGCGAGTATGTGCTCCCCTTACAACGCAACAGCTGGCTTCGGAGAATCCGTTGTTGTCAAAGCACACCTCGAAGGAACACCTGAAGTTAGAGATTCTGCACTGCTTCTAACAAACGTGATTCAAGTATACGAACTCGAAGCCGAAGTTGACTCCAATATCCTAGAACTCTATCCCGGACAAGCGTATCCTTTGACCACTAAGATCACGAACACCGGCAACGGCCCTGATCGATTCGACATCACGGTCGAGTCAGTCACTGGCCCAGAAGGCGCGTATATCTGGGACATAGATATTCCAAGAGCGTACTTCGGCGAACTTCTGAGAGACGACTCAAAAGAATTTGATTTAATCATCAATGTTCCAGAGAAGACTCTGGCAGGAACATACAGCGTAGTGCTGAACGTCCTCAGCGAAGAACCATATGAAGGGACCAAGGTTAGAGAGAACATCGAATTACAAGTAGAAATAACAGAATTCCACGATCTTCGGATTACGTTAGACCCTGCTATGGAGTCCAAAATAAAGACCAGCGCGCCCGGGAGAACCGTCCGATTCTTGATGAATCTCACGAATGCTGGGAATGTCCCAGATACGCCAATGCTGCACAACCATACAAAATTACCCGGGGGAGGCGGTTGGGACCCAACCCCGGGAATGAATACACTATCAAAGTGGATGATCACATATGCCTTGGTAGAGGATTTTGACACAGAGTATCCGAAGGAGGCGCCCTGCCTTCCCCCTGAGCCAAGTATAGCGCCTGAACCGGACGCATGTTACACTTCGACAACTAGCACCGTAACATTCCCTGAGATGGATGCCTTCACAACTATTCAATTTGTAGCGATTATATCGATTGATGATGAAGCACAATTAAGTGACAGGTTGATCGGAATAAAAGCAACATCGATACACGGCTCTGCTGCTAATGATGGTGATTTTGATGAGACTCCTGAATGGGATGACTCATGCACCCTTGATGAGAATAAAGACGGCCTTCCAGACAATTACCCACCGACTTGCGATTCCAATGAGCAAGTCCTGCAACTTATGCTCAGAGCACCTGATCTGAAGATATTGTCAGCCGAGGCCCCGCAGTCCAGAGCACCGGTTGGTGAAATGATTTCAGTCACTGTCAAGTTACAAAATGTAGGAAATATACACGCCACTGATGTCAGTGTAATCCTTTGTGCCGACCAGAGCCCATCCGACATCCGAAAGAACGGTTGTGATGAAGACAACATCGTCTATCGTCAGCTAATCGAGGCAGTCATGCCCGTGTCCCAATCTAGCAATCAAGAACTCTTGGAAATATCCTTGCTATACATAGTGGAAGCAGGTTCCCAAGACGTAGTAGTTTACGTAGACCCTGATAACAACATCATCGAGTCTGATGAGTCAAACAACTACTGGTCACTATCCGACAAGATGGGCTCCAATAACAGGTTCCTTGATCCGCTCCTAGAGGCCGTCGCAACCTACTCCGTTCCTGTGATCATCATAGGGGCAACAATCGCTCTTGGAGGAGTCGCTGTGGTAGTCATTTGGGGTCGAAGAATAGAGGCCATGAAAGAATACGCCGAAAAGAGGAGCATGATGGTCTACACTGATGACGACATGGAATTCTAGTTAGCGTACTAGCCACCAGGGCAGAGGGGCACCTTCCCCGCCAGCGATAACATTCCCCTTGCTTCTAGCCAGATCTCTGATCAGACGATCGCGCAAGCCCGTCATGATGTCCTCAGCTTGGGAAGACTGGATTCTGATACTCTGTGAGAAGAGATCTAGATCAACAGGACGTCTCGGCTGATCTAACATGGCATGAGCTAATTGGCGCTCCTCATAATTATCCGTCAGATCGTCGATGCTAGGCGCCACCTTCATCATAACTTGTTGATGAAGAGCAATCAAAGAATCCCGCTGTTCGTCCATTTCCTCAAGACGCATCTGCAATTTTGAAAGAATTGACATAGCCTCATTCATAGGTATTCTACGACGAGTTCCCATTGTATCGATGACATCCTCTAAACCTCCTGGAAGCTTTGATGAAAGACGTATCGGGCCGCCAGAAGGCATCATTTTGCCACTTGTTTTGAACAATCTAGGCCCCAGATCAAGTCGCAAACAGAACGACTCTGTCACCTTGTACACTTTTCTGGGCGGCCCCCCCTTCTCTGAAGGAACCTTATCCACCGAAACGAAACCAGCCTTCTCAAGTATGGTAAGATGTTTAACCACTGCTTGTTGGCTAATTTGTAGAAGTTCAGACAACTGAAGAGCGTAATGCGGCTCCTTCGTGAGTAGTTCTAATATCTCCCTTCTCGACTTATTTTCGAGAATCGAGAGGACATCGTCGAACCCCGCCATGACTTCCCAACCATGGGTTGGTTAGTGGCGACTCGCATAAACCATGCGAGCCGAATCTAACCCCCGTCCCAAGTTTGCCAATCGCCTTCAACTCCGTCTAATTGAACCTCTTCAGTAGAATCACCAACTTCTTCAGTCATACCTTCAACCTCAGAAACCTCTTCCTTCCAAGGATCTGGAGTAGTGGCGGTGGTTACGCTTTCTTCAGAGATAACATTCACAGATCTGAAAACTTCTTCAGTCGTTGGAATCCCCACATTCGAATCGAATATCATTATTTTGGGGCTTATTTTGGAAGGTTTTGAAGATCTAACGAGACCAACTATACCCACCATAACCAAGAATGGAAAAAGGCAGCAAGAGATAGCCATAATCTGTACAGAAGATTCCTGCCACAGATCCTCCCCTATGCCTACCATATCAACGAGATACAACAAGGAAGATCCATCATTCTCAAACACATATTCTCCCTCTTCCCCCGGCCCGAGTTTAGTCAAAGGCACATACACCCTCTCTCCATCTTCACTGGTAAGGAATGTATCCCACCATTTCACTGAAGTGCCATTCACAACCTCTCCTTCCAGCGTAATTTTGAAACTGGCGTTAGAACTAGCCTTATTTTCAGAATAAACCCAGATCTGATCTAACTCATCGAGGGTAATAGAGAAAGAATTGCCAGATTCCAATATCTGCAAGCTATTTTGCTCAGGATCGAGATCACCATACCCATCAAAATTCGAGTAAGATATAGCAAAAGAGGCCACACAAACAAAACTCGCCACGAGGGCAATGATGGGGTAACTTACGCGGGCCATACACCAATCACAACAGACTCTGATTTGGAGTTTAGCCGATTACAAGCCCTAGTTTCTGCTGTAACTTCTCCGGAAGATATGTGTCCGTGACGAAATCAAGACCATATTTAGCAAGAGACTGCTGCTCCGCCTTCTTCCCAAGGTCGAGCATCAAATCAATCTGATCAATCCACTCCTGGCTTTGGAATCGAGGATCGCTCTTCTCCGCTTTCAATGCCTCTATGTCCCGCGATGTCAACTCATCAGATGGAAGATCATATGCTTCTATATCTCCAGACTCTATACCAAGATATACTGCACTTGGGGTCGCTAAATATTCTGAGATGTGTGCTGTTTTAATAGCACCATACGCAATAGAAGCAAAGATTCTGAAAGACCAGGGATCTGCATCTGTAAACACGACAATGGGTATTCCCCATTCTTCGTTAATCCTTTTCATCACACGTCTAGTAGAGCGAGCTGGCTGCCCTTTCAGGTGAATCAAACCACACCTTGCTAATTCATCAAACCCATTCTCAACAAGCCGATCGAACATACCTCCTGTTTCGATCGCCATCATGAAATCAATGTCATGTTCTACCAATTGTAATTTTTCAGACTCTACATTGTATGGAACTCCATACCCCGAATCACCGACATCATCTCTGCAGTTTATCCTCATCCATTCTCCACGTCTGTTTCTTTCTTGGAATGTAAGATTCCCAATTATTCTAGCACCATCCTCTTCTGGCCTTAGTTTGAAATCCTCTCTCAAACAACCTGTCACAATCTCCAAGTCCTCAGCAAGATTATTACTTTCATTCTGAGAGCCGAATTTTCCATATCCCCAACCTTCAGAGATGTAGTACATCTCTCTCAGAGTTGACGATTTTTTACTTTCAATCATGTCCTCCATGAATTCAGTGACATGCAATGCCCTCAGGAGTTGATGCGCAGAACCGAGACTGGTTGCATCTCTAATCGTCTTCTTGCTACCATATTTGTACACATTCAACTTTTCATCGAAGGCTATGTTCTTTTTCGATCTTACTGGCAGAGTCATTCTCGGCGGCTCCCCCCTCATCATTCGATCATGCATTTCTGCTGCTACCGCATGAAGTGCATCTACCGTCTCTTCTTTGCTCCGACTTCTATCTTGCATAACAACCACCATCAGAATAGCTTACCATCGCTTCTCCACTCCTTTTCTCCATCTGCCACGACGGATGAATCCCCCTCTAGCGCTTCCTCAATCATTGGACTTTGGACAGGAGACTCATCCACGAACTCCTCTACCACTCCTTTGAGTCCCTCCTGCTTCCGAATCTCTTCTAGCAAGGACTCGTCTATTCTTTCAGAGCCTATTATCTCCCCATTACCGCGGTAGAATACTTCGGCCTCTTTCCAATCCCCATTACTCAGTCCGTTAACCGCGAACGAAATCTCAGTCATCCCACCTGGATTTATGGCATCCAATCTCCATGCCCATAGCCCTCGAGTTTCTTTACGACCGCCTCTTTCATTCTCAACCAGGGCCACCCCATCCCTCTCTGGCCACTTTACAATGATGGTATACGCCCTAGCTCTTGCTGTATAATTGTAAATTTTTATGGAGCATCTGGCTAACTTTTCCTTGGAATCCCAAATTACACCCTCCTCACAAAATACAGCATTCATGATCTTGGTTATTATGGGTGAGAGATCTGGCTCAGGGCGCCCAAGCATCGATGAAGATTTGGAAGCGATTTCTGGTAGGATCTTATTGATCAAGTCAAACTTCTCTCGAGATTTCTCTCTCTGACCTATCCTCTTTCGATGGCCTTGAAGCCCTCTTCCCACTTCGAAAAGGGCCCTTCGCAGCTCATCAATAACCTCTTCATTTTCTGACACGGCCTCTTTTGCCTCGCTAGTGAATTGAACATTAGTTGAAGCTAGATGCACGAGTATAGCAGCCGGTCCCTTGGGAACTCCCTTCCCCCCCGTTTGCTCGAGACCGTATCTTCGCCAGTCTATCGATTCAATCCCCTTCGTCAGCAAACACCCTCCTTGTTGATACATTAGAGGCACCCTGTTTGCGAATCTCAGAACTTCCACAGACCCATCTGAAGGAAGGTCCCCGCCAAAGACTAGGCCAACCTCCACTTGGAACGGATTCCCTTGGCTTACAGTAGGAGTCCTCGTGACTGTCGCTGCATATCTCGAATCAATTGCCTTCTCAAGTCCCTTTTTGATCAAAAGATCTTCAATGGGTGAAAGACAATCTGTTGGAGGTGCTTGTATTTTCACCGTCATGAAAGCAGAGAGCAAATTTTGAATCCCCTCTACACTCAAACCAGAAGGCCTACGCTTCTCATCTATTTCCGCATGTTCCAAGATTTTCTTCGAGACGAGCGGAGATACTTTCTCAAACTCCTTTCTAAGAAATGATCTAACATTCCTCTCTTTGGTATTCTTCAGCATTCTCTGTAGCGTTCCAAATTGCATACCATGGGGATGAGGGCGGATTTCAACAACGGGTCTCGGCAATATCTTGGTGGTCCTTATCCACTCTCCCTCATCGATAATTTCACCATCCTTACCAAACACTCTCAGTCTGATTGTGGCATGAGGATTGACAATGGAAGTCATTCTCAGATATTGATGGACAGATTGCCTCCCTCTCTGATACTTAGCAGCCATTACCGTTTTAATTCTGAGACCATGAAGCGATTCCATCCCGCTTTCTTCAAACCATTCTTCCAAAGGCAACCTATCTTCATTAGACCTCAAGGCCCTGTTGTTCTTCGTATCCAATGCAAGATCAACTCTGACAGCAGTTGATTCTGTTTCAATCTTCGATAGCACAGTCGTCGTTGAACCAGTCGTTAGCTGAGCGTACATCACGACTCCTGTTATCCCTATGCCTTGCTGTCCACGGGTTTGACGGATGGCGTGGAACCGTGAACCAAGCAAGAATTTACCAAATACATTGGCTATCGAATCTCTTGGAATTCCGGGACCGTTATCTTGAGTTACCAGCTCTAGGCGATCCCCGTCCAACCGCTTTATGTCGACATGTATTTCAGGTAATATTCGTCCTTCTTCACAAGCATCAAGAGAATTGTCAACAGCCTCTTTTACAGCAGTTATAATCGCCCTTTGATGTGTGTCGAATCCAAGAAAATGCTTATTTTTCTCAAAGAACTCGCTTATCGAGATTTGCTTTTGTTTGTTTGCAATCCTCTGTGCCTTATCCATTTCGACCACCGTCCTACAAGGTCCTCCCTATGCCCTGATGACATGGGGCCTCCTGTCGGTAGATTGAACATAATGTCAGAGAGCACTTAGAGCATGCCCTGTCATAATGCAAATTATTGGCAATGAAGCATATTCCGTATTCAACCGAAGTCAACTAAGAATTGAAACTCTCATGAGCCCAAGTTTAACCACATTCCGGGCTGAAATCAATCGAAGAGACTCGGATCCCATGCAGATATCTTACCAGTGAATGCACTTGCCATCACTGTTAGCGGGCTGGCTAAGTACAGTTTGCCCGGGCCAGAACGCCCCTGAAAATTTCGATTGATTGCAGACACAGTAACCTGATCGATATCATTCGAAACCCCAGGACCTGCCCCGATGCATGCGCCACAACCAGGATCGATCAATTTCACACCTGCCCTTTCGAACATCGAATTCCACCCGTTTCTTTCGGATAGATCTTTTACGGATTTCGATCCGAATTGAATGTAACACTCTACACCATCTGCTATTTTCATGCCCGCGTCAAGAGCGGCTTTAGTGACCATTGCATAATACGCAAAATCATCTTCCTTTCCAGCAGTACACGAACCAGCATATGCTATGTCAATTCGAACATCCCCGATTTCGTCAATGTAGGCCCCATTAGTAGGATCAGAGGGTACGCCTTCGTCTGGATTGCCCGGATGTGCGACCATTGGTCGTATCCGGTCGAGGTCGATTACGTGTATGCCCCCTTCATAGTGTGCATTAGGATCTGGGTACACAAATGAACTACGGATATCTGCTTCATTCAAATCCTCCCTTCGTTCTAGTAACCAATTGACTGTTAGCTGATCAGGCTCACATATTCCTGTCTTTGCACTACACTCTGTTGCCATATTGCATAATGTCGCTCTTTCATCCATCGATAAAGAAGCAAGGCCGGCCCCACCAAATTCCATTGAACGATCCAGAGTATCAGAGTGCTTGGCATAATGCCAAAGTATGTGTAAAATCACATCCTTGGCGGTACAACCTGGATTTAACGACCCTATTAACTCGAAACGAATACTTTCTGGAACCTTTACGAATGCGAATTGATTGTGAACAAGATTCGCGTACTCTGTCGAACCGACGCCATAGGTTAGGGCGTTAGATGCTCCACCCATGCAAGTGTGGCTGTCGGTTGCTTGGATGAAATCTCCCACATCAATGAACTCTTCTCGAGCCACTTGATGGCATATCCCCGGGCTCACACCATCCTTTGCAGAATAATCTCTCACCCCTGTGTGCCGTTGGAAAACCACTTGCAAATCACGTAAAGTTTGGATTTTATCGGTAAACGCTCCAAATCTCGGAACTCCAGGCGCATAGAGCAAATGATCTTCAAAAACAGCAAATTTTGGAGGATTCGGTAAGGAATAATCAGCACCATATTCCTCCTTTAGAAAATTATGGACTTGAGCTGTTGTGAACTCATGACTGTATCCACCGTCTACTGTCGCGAGTACTGCATCGCCCGGAGAGACGAAACACGGTGCACTACCTTTGCCAATTAATTTGTTAGATATGATCTTCTCTATCATTGTCATCGGTTTTTCCTCAGTCGATATCTCTGGCAAAACCACATCACCTGCTTCCAATTTTTTTGCGAATGGGAGAATTCCTCCATTTTCCAAGATGAGTCTGGTTACGGGATCGTATCTTTTAGTGAATTCTGAAAGAGGAACGACTTCACCATCCTGTAATCGTTCCAATATCGCATGATTCCCCATCACCTGACCAAGATTGATGTTGTTACGCTCATGTATAGGGGCAAATGAGGCTGCGATTACTATTCGTATTCCAGACCACCTTTCACATTGCGGAGCCGTTTCACGACTGCTCCCCGTCCCCTTTCTATGACCACTGACAATCACTTCAAATCCACCTTCTTTCAATGCGCCTTGTCGAAACACCCTTTCGCCTTCATGAAGCAAACCCGCGTAAGCATTCTCTGCAATTACAGCAGGTTCGTGATCGAAGCAAACCCACGCCGGCGTCATCACGTCTGTATTGATATCATCCATCAGATCTTCAATATCCAGATCCTTCATTTTAAGATCAAGGCCATCGTATAATTGAGCCTTAATGAGTGAAGGATCCTTCGTTAGGAACAGAACACGTCCATTTTTGGACAGAGATATTTCACTCGGAGGCCATTCTCCCATTGTTCTCCCCATAACTAAACCAGAGGGCGAAGGTTATGATGCCAACGGCAAAAATCTAAATTAAAGCACATCTGTTAACATAGTGACATATTTAAATAACATGACTTTTGGAGAATATAATACCTTCTCTTTTGATGGTAATGATAGGTGATATATAATGTCAGAATATTTGGTCGAAGACACCGTAAAGTGCACGGAATGCAGTAGCCGAAATCTAACCCGCGACGAAACCCGTGGTGAAGTGGTGTGCAATGATTGCGGTCTTGTTCTCGAGGACAAAGTAATCGATCAAGGGGCAGAATGGCGCGTCTTCAGCCCTGAACAAGGAGATCAGCGAGCACGTACTGGAGCACCAATGACTGTCATGCTACATGACAAAGGTCTCTCAACCGATATCGATTGGCAAAACAAGGATTACTCCGGGAAGACAATTTCAAGCAGATACAGATCGCAGTTTTACAGAATGAGAAAGTGGCAGAAGAGATCTCGAGTTTCTAATGCAACTGAGCGGAACCTTGCTATGGCTCTTGCAGAACTAGATCGAATGGCTAGTAGGCTAGATTTACCAAAAACAATCCGTGAAACTGCTGCTGTGAATTACAAGAAGGCTGTAGAAAAGCGATTGATACGAGGACGATCGATTGAAGGCGTCGCTGCAGCGTCGTTGTATGCTGCATGCCGGCAGTGTAACAATCCGAGAACATTGGATGAAATTGGGGAGGCTAGTCGGACCGGCCGAAAGGAGATTGGAAGGACATACAGATTCATGGTCCGCGAGTTGAAGATGAAAATCCCCCCAACCAAGCCAGAGGATTACATACCCAGATTCTGCTCCGGTTTAGATCTCGATGCAGAAGTTCAGTCAAAGGCATACGAACTCATTGCCAGAGCTCAAGAAAAAGAGTTGACAAGTGGGCGTGGTCCTACTGGAATCGCTGCATCTATAATTTATATTTCAAGCGTATTATGTGGCAAGCGGCGCACACAACGAGAAGTCGCTGAGGTAGCTGGAGTCACAGAAGTCACAATTCGAAACAGATACAAGGAATTAATCCAGAATCTAAATATCGAATTAGAGATATGAATCTCGGTGCTAAGATGCACCGACGAGACTCACGACCACTCATCTTTGAGATGGTTGGAAATCTGATTGACGAAGCCATCGAGGCTGCATGGTCGTCTGTTAAGATACATGACCCCATTCATGAATTACCAGACTTTCCAGCCCTCAGACCCACTAGCCCGACCAAACTGACCAGGCAGGCAGCAGGATTACATGCGGCCGATCGAAGAGGTTTCGACCTTCGTCTTGATGATGTTATAGGGATAATGTACCGGCCTACTCCGGGCTTATTCGATCATGAAGAGAGGCTGGAAGCGTGGCTTCACAAAAATGCTCATGATATCGCAGATCAGATATCGATGATGATGGCCATAGACTGGCTTAAATCAGCATTGGATGAAAACTTCCCAGATACAGACCGTTGGTATCTTGGTTATGCCTTATTCGCCGGTCGAACCATACAAGGATCATTTGCAGCGATTGAGAAATCCAATTCAGTACTCTCAATGGTCTTTGGAAGCATGGAGAAACCAAACCATGGTGAACAGATACTACATCCACGAGGAGTACTCGCGGTGAACTCGATTCTGGATGCCATGGATAATACACAATCTATGCCCGCTGTTAATTCATGGCTCCCCGCTCTCGCAATGTATCCCTCTGTCGCATTCAGACTCCAAATAGCAAATAGGGCACTAGAAGCCATAATTCGATATCCAGAATCCAATTGCTCGGGATGTGTGGACGCTATGATACAGATTTCAACGCATGATTCAGATTCGGCAAGACGCACCCTGATGAGCACATGTGATTTGAAAAATCGATCAGTAAGCACTTTACTCGCCGAGCGCCTCGACTCTCTATCTGGAAGAATGCCCAATTTAGCGTTAGAAATACACGACAGGCTTACCATTACTGACGACTCTTCTTTGATATCCATACTTTCCAATACTCTCGCTTCCCTATGCACTCAGAGACCTGAAGAATATTCTGTTCGCGCAGCACATCTCATTTCTATTGGAAATGACCGTTCGATTAGAAGACTGATCGAATCTGGCTTCAGAACTTACCTCGACCACGATCCGAATGACCAACAAGGTCTACTGAGCAATGCATGGGTTGATGGTGGCGATCTCTCCAGGTCACGCCTCAAAGGGCTGATCTCTGAACAACGAAAAATATCGATTGATGCCTTTGAAGCCACATTAAAGCGAATTAATGAGGTATCGGAAAGTGAAGCGATCTCTCTACGAGAGGAAATTATGAGTAGAGAAACCCGATAATTTCACGAGCATCCGGTTGTCGATCCGCATGCGTTGCATTTCAGACAGGTTCCGTTTCTGACCATCTGGCTGCTCCCGCAATCATCGCAAATATCCCCTGTAAAACCACGCTCACGCGCTAACCTTCTTGTTTTCGTCATCTCATCTTCGATCGGCCCCGCCGTCGAGGATGTGAGGGTCATCTGAACCTCGCGCTTCTCTCCTTGATGGCGCAGAAGACCATCATCCGTTGGAATAGGCCGGCTTATCGAGGTCGTCTCAAGATCTTCGTCAGACACATGTGCAAGATCGTTTCTTCCAAGATATTCAATGGCTAATTCTCTAAAGATATAGTCTACGATACTCGTAGACATCCTCACTCTCCCAGATCCACCGACAACCATCCCGCTAGGTTCGAACTTTTGGAATGTAAACGACTTCACGAACGCATCAAGCGGAACCCCGTACTGAAGACCAATGGACACAGCGATTGCGAATTGATTCAACATAGATCTCCATGCTGCCCCTTCCTTCGAGGTTGTTATCATGATCTCTCCAAGCCTGCCATCTTCATACTCACTGGAAGTTAGGTACACTGTGTGCCCGCCAACCCTCGACTTTGTCGTCTTTGAATCTCTCACATCTGGCATCGCTTTTCTCGTCGCGATGAAGCTCTGCACAAGATTCTCCGCTATTGGCTGAGCCAGGTCGTCAGGAACAGGTATGATTTTTACAGCCTCTTCAACCATCTCATTGATAGTACCAGACTCATCTTCATCCTCGAGAATCGAGGTATCTACGATCTGACTCATCAGCGGCTGTGACAGTTTGCTGCCGTCTCTGTATACTGCACATGCTTTGTTCATGGTGCTGTGACTGAGCTCATATGCTTCTCGGATATCATCGATAGAGGCATCCCCTGACATGTTTATCGTCTTTGAAATGGCTCCTGAAATGAATGGTTGTGCGGCTGCCATCATTAGAACATGAGCCTGCCAGTCAATGGAGCGCTTTCCATGTTTACCACAAGGCGTTGCACAATCAAAGACAGCCAAATGCTCATCTTTCAAACCCGGTGCGCCCTCTATGCTACCATATCCAAAGACCACATCATTCGCCTCCTCTATTTCACTCGTTGAAAGTCCGATATGGGATAGAGTATCAAAGAAAACATCCTCACAATCCTCTTCTGACAGGCCCAATACTGTCGTGCAGAAATCTGTTCCAAGAACAGATGGAGAGAATGCGGATCGAATATCAAACACATCGGGCATCGACGATTCAATTTTATTGACAACCTCATCCGTGAATCCCTTCTTCTGTAAGAGATCAGCATCCAGCCCCGGACAACCTGAAAGACGACCAGTTCCCATAATATGCTCAACGATGGCGGTCACATCCCCTTCGGAATAACCAAGTCGCTTCAGCGCGCTAGGAACACCCTTGTTGATGATTCGAAGCGTACCGCCACCAGCTAGCTGTTTGTACTGAACAAGTGAGAATTGAGGCTCGACACCAGTCGTGTCCGCAGCCATCACAAGGCCAATGGTCCCCGTAGGGGCAATCACAGTCGTCTGAGCGTTTCTGTACCCATATTCTTCACCGCCCTGGACAGCTCTATCCCATGCCGACTTCGCCGCATCTAGCAGATCACTCGGACATCGCTTTGCATCAATTCCCATAGGGGTGATCGTGAGCCCTTCATACTCGCTACCTTTACTGTCGTAAGCAGCCCTCTTGTGATTTCGCATCACACGTAGCATATGTTCAGCGTTCTCTTCATAATTGGGGAATGGCCCAAGAGCCCCTGCGAGTTCCGCTGAAGTTGCATACGATTCTCCGCACATGATCGAGGTCAGAGCGCCGCACACAGCATAAGCGCGGTCATCGGCATAAGGGAGACCCATGTGCATCAATAGAGAGCCAAGATTACAGTATCCAAGTCCGAGAGTCCTATATTCATATGATTTTCTAGCTATTTCTTCAGAGGGGAATTGAGCCATCAACACACTCACTTCAAGAGTTATGGTCCAAAGCCTGACGCTGTGTTGGAATGAAGTGATATCGAATTTTTGAGATCCAGTATCAAAATAGTGTAGGAGATTTATGCTGGCTAGATTGCAAGCAGTATCATCTAGGAACATATACTCTGAGCATGGATTTGATCCATTGATCCGCCCACCTTCCGGACATGTGTGCCATTCGTTTATGGTTGTATCAAATTGAACACCTGGGTCAGCGCAGGCCCACGCTGTATACGCCACCTTGTCCCACAATTCCTTCGCAGGCATAGACCGACAAGGCGATGGCTCGCGCCCTTCTTCTCTAGCGCTCTTCAACTCGGTTCTGTGATACAGGTTCCATACACCATCATTCTCTAATGCATCTATGAATGAATTAGGAACCCGAACGGAATTGTTTGAGTTCTGTCCAGAAACGGTACCGTATCCCTCTCCCTGCCAATCAGTATCCATCGTATCAAATTGTATAGACTTCCAACCCTGGCCAGCAAGATCGAGGAAGCGCTTGACGTGAGAATTTGGAACATGGTTTCTCAGGGCCTTTGCTGCTGCTGTTCTGAGCGCTGAATTGTCATTTACATCCAATTTATCCCCACTGCCGTCATAACTCCAGATTGCGTCCATTATTGCATTCGCATGTCCCTGTAGTAGATTAGAACCGATAACCAGAGCGGAAACCTTCTCTTCTTCGGAGAGCTTCCAGTCGATGTACTCCTCTATATCTGGGTGATCCAGATCAAGCGTCACCATCTTCGCAGCTCTGCGTGTGGTCCCGCCTGATTTTATAGCACCCGCAGCCCTGTCTCCGATTTTAAGGAAGGACAACAGACCACTTGACGTCCCTCCTCCGGAAAGAGGCTCACCAGATCCACGGATGTTGGAGAAGTTAGAACCTGTCCCCGACCCGTATTTGAAAAGAAGAGCTTCGCGATTCCAGAGCCCCATTATCGAATCATTCCCTCCAACTAGCGAATCAGATACTGATTGAATGAAGCACGCATGCGGTTGAGGGTGTTCATAGGCGTTTGTAGAAGTCATCAACTCCCCAGTGGTCGGATCGATGTATCGGTGACCCTGTGCAGGTCCTTCGATACCATATGCCCAATGAAGGCCCGTATTGAACCACTGCGGACTGTTTGGTGCTGAACGCTGACTTGCGATTAGGAAGCACATCTCATCAAAGTAGGCTCTTGCGTCAGCCTCAGCCTCGAAATACCCATGTTTCCAGCCCCAGTAGGTCCATGTTCCTGCCAGTCTTCTGAATAATTCTCTCCCATGATTCTCTCCAACGTATCTTTGATTTGACTCTAGTGTCTGCAGTTTTTCATGATCCGGCTCACTTCTCTGAAGCCAATCTGGTACGCCTTCTTCTGCCACTTTTCGTAGAATCGCTGGAACACCCGCTTTTCGGAGGTATTTCTGTGCTAGTACCTTGCCTGGGACGCCTGAATAACCAGAAGGAAGCCGCACCTCGTCTATGCGATGAGCTAGGGAACCGTCTGCATTTCTTATCTCGACATCCATTTCAATCCACTCAAATTGATCGAATGGATCTTCGCCGACCGTTGTGAAACGACGTTCAATGACCAGACCTGTTCCAACCGGTCTATCTGAATCCGCTCCTTCTTTCTCAGTTCTTGTTTGCATGGTATCAACTCTTCCGCGCACACGCCCCGAAACCTCAGAGCGAGGGACTCAACATCGACACTGGGGGGTGTTTAATGGTTCTCTAAAAGAACCTCCGAGATAAGACAATCCGACTGATGTCTAGAGTATCAGCAGGCACGCCGTTTAGCAAATTTATGGTTTAAAATCAAGCTCCCATGTGAGATTCACACCACCGCGCGTTAACATGATGCCAACGGAGCATAAAGACTCATGAGACCGATGAATGATCCTTTCTACAAGAGCCTCGGGAACATCTCCTCTGATCACATAGACAAAGTGCACTTTTTCGAAGACTCTTGGAGAATTTTCAGATCTCTCTGAATCGATATCAATCCGCGCTACTCTAAGGCCATCACGTCTTTCTTTGAGCCCACCAACCACATCAATGAGTGAACATGCCGCATGTGCGTGAAGAACCATTTCCATGGGACTGGGAGAAGAATCGTCATAGATTGAGAACTCTTTCCCGCGCCCTGTTCTACCTTCATACCCGTCTCCTTTCCATCGCACCATGCCCTGCATGAACGAACCTCATCTAAGCACCATCATGAGGGTTGGCTTCATGAGGGGGTCACCAGCCAACGGTAACGAGGGAATGCCATGGGGACACAAATCGAAAAAGAAGGACAAACCATCATCGTACCTGAAGACCCCATAATCCACTATATCGAAGGCGATGGAATAGGCGTTGACATAACTCCTGTCATGATACGTGTAGTGGACAAATCTGTGGAAAATGCATATTCTGGTGCGAGGAAGATCACATGGAAAGAGGTGTTAGCGGGGCAGAAAGCCTTCGACAAGACAGGAGAATGGCTGCCCGAAGCAACACTCGACTCGATGAGAAATGGACTAGTTTCGATTAAGGGGCCGTTGACCACCCCTGTAGGCGGTGGAATCCGAAGTCTGAATGTTGCACTTCGTCAAAAATTAGACCTATATGCATGTGTAAGGCCGGTTCGTTGGTATTCCGGAACACCCAGCCCTGTAAAGGACCCATCTGCAGTTGATATGATTATCTTTAGAGAGAATAGTGAAGATGTTTATGCAGGAATTGAATGGGAAGCAGAAAGCGAGGAGGCCAAGAAGGTAATCGATTTCCTCAAGACGGAGATGGGCGTAACTAAGATCAGATTCCCAGAAACCTCAGGCATAGGCATCAAGCCGGTGAGTAAAGAGGGTACAGCAAGAATCGTTCGAGCAGCGATCAATCACGCGATTTCAGAGGATAAGTCTAGCGTAACGCTAGTGCACAAGGGCAACATCATGAAATTCACCGAGGGAGGCTTCAGAGATTGGGGCTACCAGATTGCATGCGAGGAGTTCGGGGCAAAGGAGCTTGACGGCGGACCTTGGTGTGTTTTGGTCAATCCTGAAACCGGAAATCAAATCACAATCAAAGATGTCATCGCCGACGCAATGCTTCAGCAGGTACTAACAAGGCCACGAGAATACAGCGTCCTCACGACGATGAATCTCAATGGCGACTATATTTCCGACGCTCTCGCTGCTCAAGTGGGCGGCATAGGAATCGCTCCCGGTGCGAATATCAACTACGAATCTGGCATCGCTATATTCGAGGCGACTCACGGGACGGCACCAAAATATACAGGCCAAGACAAAGTAAACCCTGGATCACTCATACTATCAGCAGAGATGATGCTTCGTCACATGGGTTGGTTCGAAGCTGCTGATTTGATCGTCAAGGGAATGGAAGGAGCCATCTCTGCGAAGACAGTCACCTATGATTTTGAACGGCTCATGGAAGATGCTACCCTACTATCATGTAGTGAATTCGGTGAAGCAATCACATCTCACATGTAATCGAGTAGAATGAGTAGGAATTAGGGGACCGAGGCCGCGTTTAGCGACCTCGGCCCTTTACGTCTGTCAGTAGTCAGCAGGACAGTCCGATTATTCGGCGTCCATTGTTGCTGCGTACCAGACCATCATACCGAATGCGGTCTTGTTGACCAAGTCGGCTATGTTGTAGATGATGTTCATGTCGTCGACGTCGAAGCCGCTGATCATGTCGTTGCCCATCATGTATCCGAGTGGGTAGATTGCCCATCCGACCGTAACGATCCACCTCATCGAGGTGAAGGCGAACTGGACGCCATCGCTGCCGGAAGCAGATGCCTCCTTGACGTCGCCTTGCCATAGGGCATACAGGATGTAACCCCATCCTGCCATACCGATGACCCACCAGATCTCGGTGCTCATGTCTCCGAAGACATCCCATGCTCCTGACTCGCCGAAGAATCCGGTTACTAGCATGACGATCGATGCTCCCATGAGGTTCCTGAACATGGCGAAGGTTGCTGCTCCGATAGCTGCCATGATTAGATAGAACTCTACTACCTGTAGCGGCACGGTGATGAGCCAGTCAATGTATCTGTAGACGAGTGGAGACCCACCGCCTTCCATAACAGCGACTTCGCGCATGTAGGTGTAATGATACCATGCAACACCAGTAACCAGTGCGGCAACTGTCATGGATGTCTTCCACTTATCAGGCACATTTTGTCTCTCTATGAGGAAGAAAACAGTTGAGGCTAGCATCATTGCTGTTGCTATCCAGAAGCTGATTCCCACCCAGTCATTCTCTGCAAGTATCTGAGTCTCGGCAGCAACAGATGGCAATGCTATCAAAGCCAATGCCATAGACCCACCAAAGATCGCAGTCTTTCTTTTGTCAATACGTTGTTTAAGCTCCATGCCCTTTGTGCCGGGCATCTCATCTTTAAGATTTAGTCTCAATTAGTATCTCAATATCACCAGTTCGTTGACGTGCGCCACATACGAAGAACATTTGAGCCGATGCCCATTCAGCGAGATGTGGAAGACATCAGACGGAGACTAAAGGAGATGTCAGATGCAGCAGCATCTACAAGCGATCCTCTTTCTTGGTTCGAAGAGCTGTATTCATCTGCAAAAGGCGATGATAATTGGATACCATGGTCTGATGGCTCTCCGAGCCCATTTGTTGTCGAATGGGCAATTGGTAAACCCCCTGGACGAGCATTGGTTGTTGGTTGTGGCCTTGGCGAAGACGCCGTTTTCCTAGACAAAATTGGTTGGGACGTAGTCGCGTTCGATCTCTCATACACTGCGGTTGAATGGGCAAAGAAAAGGCATGAAAGAAGCGGCATCAAATGGGTCGTGGCTGATTTGCTCAATCCTCCTGATGAGTGGAGAAGCGAGTTTGAATTAGTTCTAGAAGTACATATTTTACAAGCAATCCCTGAAAATATACGAAAATATGCAGCGAGAAAACTCCCTCTTTTTGTGGCCGAGGGGGGGCATCTAGTGTGTGTCGGCAGATTGGATGAACGCGGCATCCCTCACGAGGGTCCACCCTGGCCTCTAAATCAGGCCTTTATCGAGAGCATTGGGAAGTCCCTAGGCCAGATAAGCATGGTCAAAGCCTCTCTTCCAGACGACGATCCTACCACAACAAGGTATAGAGCAACTTGGTCAAGAACAGACTATTGAGAGGATATCAATTTAGAGACTTCTCCAGCATCACTTACAACACTGAAACCGTAGGACTCTTCTAGAGATCTTCTAATCATCCTGAAGTCAGAATCACGGGTTGCAACATGTATTGATCTAATCTTTTTCAGGTTGGATGAGAAAGCACTCGTATAGGATGCAAGACTAGCTGCATCTAGCATTATACTCAGATCCCCTCCTTCAGGGTATATCGCACGACCACCAATAACAGATCTTGCAGGCTCGTCATCCCTCAGAATACGCTTCCTTTCATCTATCCGCTCGAATATTCCTTCATGCCCAATTAGGAAATCACTCAACCCGCCCTCTAAGTCCGAACTCCCTTCAAACGAAAGAGAAACTGTGTCGAACAACTCGATAACACGCTTCTGAATTTCTTGCAACTCTTCATCCTTAATTTTGGACCACATAACTTGGTCCTGATACTCCCCGTCGAACAAACTCTTGGCAGACTTTACGCTCCGTGTCCTATTGGCGAACTCCCCCTTTACAGCGGATGGAACGTATAGCAAGATGTCCCCACTATTCCCCTGCCGTCGCAATTCCCATTGAAAAGCTCGTTCTACAGACCAAACAAGCTGCCCAAAACCATCGTTCGAAACTAAGTTGAGAAGCTCATCTTTGAATGCTTGAATGAGTATGTTCGTGTCTACAATGACGAGTGGCTTCAATCCGGATATTTCGAATATCTTTCGATCCCTTATTGGTATCGAGGTCTCTAACTCTGTAAATTTGATCCTTAACACTTGGCGAAGTCTTTTGACATCTTTGTCATCGAAGAACCCAGACCTAATCGCGGTTTGGAATACTCTTAGCCCTGCAAGAGGCTTCACGTCTGCCTGTTGGGTTGCAATATCGTCAACATCGATCACCGTCTTAGCGTCATTCAAGGCCTCTTTCCAATCATCTTCTCGACTAGTCCCTTTCCTACGTCCTGAACGCTCCAGTCGCTTAACCGCCGCTTTCAACCTCCCCTCAAAAGGCTCGCTTGGAAGCCCCAATTCGGAAGAGTAACTCTCCAGACTGGAAACCTCATCAGAAATGTCCTTGTTTGAATCTCGGACATAATTTACGATGAGACCGGTTGCAGCATCCTTCTTCCCATTTTCATATTCATTGCAAACTTTGAGGAACAGTTGAAACTTATTTGTTATTGCAGCTAGTAACTCTTCGTTTCTCTCAATAAGATCGACAGCATCTTTCCAAGCCTTGGCGTGAGCGAGCTGAATCAATGCCTTTCGATTTAATGCAGTTCGGGCTTCGAAGCCCTCTGAGCGATTTGCGGCTTCTCTGAATGCCCTACCAGCGTTACGATGATCTCTCTTGCCTAGCCAAATTCCAGCTCTCACTATTTGAGCAGATATCGTATCAGAGGCGTATTTTCGATACCAGTCATCCAATTCTTGAATCGGAAGGCTATGTTCTTCAACAATTTCTGAAATAGACATCAGAATCTCCATCGTAGGAGGCTTTGCCATCATGATTGAAGAGAGAGAAGAAATCGCTGCTTTACGTTTATCTTCAGACTGCATATGCAAGTCAACACGTGCTCGATTCAATCTCAATGATGTTATCAACGACCTGAAAAGCCCCCTTTCAATCTCATTCATATCAGCCGCCTCAGATGACTTCGAGAGATGTTCAAGGATACTTTCTTTGACAATTCCGGAGCCTTCTGAAAGGAGCGCCCTCCTTGTCTGATTCAATTCTATCACACCTTTACTTCCAAGCAATTCGTGAAGGACACTCAAGTCTTTTGAGAAACCATTCATTACGGACATTAGCGCTATAGAAACATCGCTTATGCATTCATCTTCAATTATTTTCAGAGACGTTAGAGATTTTCTTCGCAGCGACAGGATTGCGTCAGAGTCATTCATACCAAGATGAGCGGGAAGTAGATGCCATACCAGCAGACCCCTCAAAGGAGATATCAAATCATCATTCTCTATCAGTATTTTAGCGAGCAATTCGATTTCACATCCCAATGTTAGGACATCTGCAAGATTAGCATCTCTGTAGGAAATATCATTCCTTTCAATGAGAGCTCTTGAAGCTGATATTTTTACAGGCACAGGCAATGCCACATCTCTGAGCATTTCTTCTAGCACATCAGAATCCAGACGTTTGACTGAATCTTCAATTATTGATTGAAGAGATGAATTCTCCAATGGTATACTAGCCCCAAGAATGAGACATTCCTTGGCGCTAATTGGCCTCTCAATCAATATCATTACAGCCTCCTCATACTTTTCATTCTCAATTAGCAGACTCACAATTTTAGATGAAAGCTCAACAGGCCACGCCTCTTTGTGGAGATCTAGCATCGCCCCTCCAGATAGTAGCCTCTCCATATCCAAGTCAACCTCTTCTAAATCGATGTTCTTCCAAGCCTCGAGAACTATCGAAGAGGTTAGGGGGTCGACCCCCTCTTCCTCTATCCAGTTCGATGCTTCGTTTGATGCATCCCCGTACCTCATTTTGTTGAGGGCTAGATGCATCTCAGCGACTTCTTTAATGCTGTCATTCTTGGAAGCATTTTCAAGTCGATCTACCACATTCTCACCTATCGAAGATCCAATTACGCCGTAGAGGAAATTTTCCAATTCCCCTCCCCCCTCAATATTGCTGAGATGCTCCTTGACCCTTTTCACGAAGACTTTCGATGAGTATTCTTTTCTGAGAAAATTGAGTGCTCTCCTCTGACCGCCAGTCAAAGGAAATGGAGGCTCGATGCTCAACCAAGAAGCAACTTTTCTGTGATTAATCGGATCGAATTTTGCAGATTCTGACCAGAAATTGATGTCTACAAAATCCTCCTCCTGTTCTTTAAGGGGAAATCTGCTCAATTCGGCAAATATAGGCGCTTCTCGAGCGAGGCGTTCCCAGACGGGATGAAGCCCCTCCTCACATTCATTCCTGATCAAATCAATATCAGAATCAGAGGTACTCGAATCTTTATTCGCAATTAGTAGCATTCGACAAAGCCGATATCCTGCATTGCCTTCATCTGTATTTGCTATCACCTCTTCAACCGGATCACGTCCTCTTTTACCACGTGCAGATCTCCTTCCGCTTCGGCGTACCGGCCTGTTCGTGCCCTCCGCATCTTCTGCACCTTTCGGGCCCATTTTGGACACGGCGATCCTAGCCAGCGCTTTCCAGGATTTCGTGAGCTCATCATATCCGATATTTCGAGCAACACGACTCAATCGTGACCGCTCGTCATCTCCAGCAGCAGACATTACTTCGAGACATTCGAGAAGTTGATTCTCCATGGCGTGATGCTCCGACACCCGTTTGCCGTGAGGAAGCCTACATCAACGCATCGTC